>SXGU01479693.1_pt1 | contig 33890 bp, 14 predicted proteins | sample 3174531 | NCBI WGS metagenome assembly SXGU01 (sample SAMN11356863, study PRJNA531348) | freshwater metagenome | isolation source: freshwater sample F1-140 | place: China: Fuxian Lake, Yuxi | collected 2017-12-25 | reverse complement strand
GGCGCTCGCGATGATGGATCACGCGAACATCGCCAAGGTCCACGACGCAGGCGCCACCGCCACCGGCCGGCTGTTCTTCGTGATGGAACTGGTGCGCGGCGTGCCGATCACGAAATACTGCGACGAAGGCCAGCTCACGCCCACCGCGCGGCTCGAACTTTTCATCAAGGTCTGCCACGCCATCCAGCACGCGCATCAGAAGGGCATCATCCATCGCGACATCAAGCCCTCGAACATCCTCGTCACGGTGAACGATGGCGTGCCCACGCCGAAGGTGATCGACTTCGGCATCGCGAAGGCCACGCAGGGCCGCCTGACCGACGCGACCGTCTTCACCGCCTTCGAGCAGTTCATCGGCACGCCGGTCTACATGAGCCCCGAGCAGGCGGAGATCAGCAGCGTGGATATCGACACGCGCAGCGACATCTACTCGCTCGGCGTGCTGCTCTACGAACTGCTCACCGGCCGCCCGCCCTTCGATCCGAAGGCCTTCGCCCAAGCCGGCGTGGATCAGATCCGCCAGCAAATCCGCGAGGTGGAGCCACAGACTCCGTCGCGCCGGCTGCACACGATCAGCGACGAGGAGCGCACCACGATTGCCCGGCTGCGTGGCACCGCGCCGGCGCAACTCTCGCTCCTGCTCCGCGGCGACCTCGACTGGATCGTCATGCGTTGCCTCGAGAAGGATCGCACGCGCCGCTACGACACAGCCAACGGGCTGGCGCTGGATATTCAGCGGCACCTGCGGAACGAACCGGTCGTGGCGCGTCCGCCAAGCACCGCGTATTTGTTGCAGAAGCTGATTCGGCGGCACCGCCTCGGTTTCGCGGCCGCCCTCGCGATCACCACGACGGTGGTGACTGGCGCCATCTTCAGCACGTGGCAGGCGGTGCGGGCGACCCGTGCCGAGCAAACCGCTAAAACGGCCCGCGACGCCGAAGCACGTCTTCGCCAGGTGGCCGAAACTCAGGGGACGATAGCGCGCCAGCGGGCCTACGCGGCGGACATGCAACTCGTGCAACAAGCGCTCGACGGCGATAATCTCTACCGGGCTCGCGAACTGCTCGACCGGCAAAAGCCGCTCGCCGGGCAGCAGGATTTGCGCGGCTGGGAATGGCGTTATCTCTGGCAGTTCTGCCGGTCGGATGCGCTGGGCGAATTCTGCCAAAAGCCCTCGAGCATCCGGGCGCTTTCACTCTCGGGCGACGGCCAGTGGCTGGCCATGGTGGGCGGGCGACCCAGGGTGTCCGTTTGGAATATCGCTACCCGCGAGGAAATTGCGGTTCCTGTCACGGGTGAGGGCAGATTTGTGGTGTTTGCTCCGCGCGGTCCGCTTCTGGCCGCCGCCAGCTCTGGGTCGGAGAACGTCCCGGAAGCAACGCGGCATCCCGTCGTGATTTGGAACGTCGAGACCAGGCAAGCGCTGCGTGAGCTCCACTTGGGCGGAGAATGCGGCGGATTGTCGTTTTCCGACGACGGGCAAACATTGGTCACCTCGACGTTGGCTGAGGACAATCAGATCACCCTCTGGCGCGTCGCCGATGGCAGTGTCATCCGCCGAATCCCAGCGCCTCGCAACCGCCTTTTCGAAGGCACCCCTTTCGCCGCCACGACCGATTTGAATTTGGTTGCCCATGGCACACCAGGGCAGCAACTCCGGGTGGTCGACACAAACAGCGGGCTCGAGCGGTGGAGTCAGGAAGGGGCCGCAAGAGGAAACTTCGTTACGGCGCTGGCCTTTTCAGCCGATGGCCGCCTGCTCGCTTCAGGCGCGGGCTTCGAAGATCCAGCCATCCGCCTGTGGGATGCGGCCACTGGAAAGATGATTCGGTTGTTGGAAGGGCACCAACATTGGGTCGCGGCGCTCATATTCTGGCCGGATGGGAAGACGCTGGCTTCGGCGGGCACTGATCGCACCATTCGAGTTTGGGATGTCGCGAGCGGCCGGCTGCTGAACACTCTCCGCGGCGAAAAACTCGAGGTCTGGCGCCTGGCCCTCCTGCCTGACCGAGCCACCCTGATCAGCGGTGGGAAAAGCGGAGCCGTTTCCCTGTGGAATGCTCTGGCACCGCGCAATGAGGATGCGCGAACGCAACTTCCCGTGCCGGTGGCGTCGTGGCGATTTGCCAACGACAGCAAATCGATCCTGACGGTGGAAAACGATGGCCGCGTCGCCCGGTGGCATGGCCGCGGTTTTCGCGAAACGAAGGCCGAACTTAATCTTGGCCCGATCGCCACAAACTTTCCAAGCCTGACCGAAATTTCGCCCGATCTGCGGTTTGTCGCTCTCAAGCGAAACAATACCGCTCGCGAAGTGGAGGTCTGGGATGCCACCACCGGAAGCCTGCGCTACAAGTTCCCCGCGGCCGCAAATACCTTTCCTTCTGCAGTCTTCATGGATCGCCACACGCTTCGCGTATTCGATGAACGGAACGCAGACACCATGCTGTGTCGCGAGTGGGATCTGAAATCAGGCAAAGCCACGCAAACCTGGCGCATCCCAGTCCGCGGCACCGGGATTGTGGGGGTGACATTTTCCCCCGACGGCCAGCAGTGCATTGCCTCGCCCTATTCCGGTCCGGCCTTGGTTTACGACCTGCGCACTGGACTTGATTCCCCAGTGGCGCAAATCCCCGCACTCGCTTCTCCAAAGTTTTCATCGGACGGCACCCTCCTGGCGACCCCGCTGTCGGGGCTTCATGTCGTCAAGCTCCGGGAGACGTCGACGTATCGGGAAGTCGCCGCGCTTTCCTCCATGATGAGGGTGCCGCATTCGGTCGCCTTCTCACCGGATGGCACGCGGCTCGCCGTCGGAGCCGCCGGCCGGGAAGCCATCGCGCTGTGGAACACGCAAACGCGTGAGCCGGTGCTCGCACTCGAGAAAAGCGGCTCATTAAAGTTCATAGCCACCGCGTTTTCTCCGGACGGCAACTGCCTGGGATCGAGAAGCACTTTGGGGTCGGAAAATCACGGCATCCTCCACCTCTGGCGCGCTCCGTCGTGGGAGGAAATCGCGCAAGCCGAAAAGGCGCAGGAGGCGTCCGCGAAAAAGCCATGAACGCGAAAACTTCCCGCGATGAACAATTGTTTGCCGATGCGCTGGCGCGGCCGAAAGCCGAGCGCGCGCTCTTCCTTGCGCGGGCGTGTGACGGTGATGCCGCGTTGCTGGCGCGGATCGCCGCCCTCCTCGCCGCGCACGATGGACCCGAAAGCGTGATGGCCTCTTCGCCGGTAACGCGGCCCGCACCGCAGCCGGACCTGTCCGCCGTAGGCTCGGCGAAGGCGGAGGAAAAACCCGGCGACCGCATCGGCCACTACAAACTGCTCCAGCAAATCGGCGAGGGCGGCTGCGGCGTCGTTTACATGGCGGAGCAGGAGGAGCCCGTCCGCCGCCGCGTGGCGCTGAAGGTAATCAAGCTCGGCATGGACACCAAGGCCGTCGTCGCTCGCTTCGAAGCCGAGCGGCAGGCACTCGCGCTGATGGACCACCCGAACATCGCCAAGGTCCTCGACGCCGGCGCGACCGCCACCGGCCGGTTGTTCTTCGTGATGGAACTCGTGCGCGGCGTGCCGATCACGAAATACTGCGACGAAGGCCAGCTCACGCCCACCGCGCGCCTCGAACTCTTCATCAAGGTCTGCCAGGCGATTCAGCACGCGCATCAGAAGGGGATCATCCATCGCGACATCAAGCCGTCGAACATCCTCGTCACCGTGAACGACGGCCAGCCCACGCCGAAGGTGATCGATTTCGGGATCGCGAAGGCCACGCAGGGCCGGCTGACCGACGCGACCGTCTTCACCGCCTTCGAGCAGTTCATCGGCACGCCGGTTTACATGAGCCCCGAGCAGGCGGAGATCAGCAGCGTGGATATCGACACGCGCAGCGACATCTACTCGCTCGGCGTCCTCCTCTACGAATTGCTCACCGGCCGTCCGCCGTTTGATCCGAAGGTTTTTGCTCAAGCCGGCGTGGATCAAATCCGCCAGCAAATCCGCGAAGTGGAACCTGCGCGTCCGTCCGCGCGACTGGGCACCCTCGACGACGACGAACGCACGACGATCGCGCGACTCCGCGGCACGCCCGCGGCCAATCTCTCGCTCATCCTGCGCGGCGATCTGGATTGGATCGTGATGCGCTGCCTCGAAAAGGACCGCACGCGCCGCTACGACACTGCCAACGGACTAGCTGCGGACATCCAGCGCTACCTGCGGAACGAACCGGTGATCGCCCGCCCGCCGAGCACGGCATATTTGTTGCAAAAACTGATCCGACGTCACCGCCTCGCATTCGCTGCTGGGGCGGTAATTGCCGGCGTGTTCGCGGTGGGCGTGGTCGTCAGCACCTGGCAGGCGGTCCGCGCGACGCGCGCCGAACGCGAACAAACTCTCCTACGAGAAGCTGCGCAAACGGCGCAGGCCACCGAAACTCGGCTGCGCCACCAAGCCGAAACGCAGGAGCTGCTCACGCGCCAGAAAGCCTATGCCGCCGACATGAATCTCGCCCAGCAGGCGTTTGGGTTGGATAACCTGGAGCGAGCCCAGGAACTGTTGAACCGGCAGCGACCGCAGCCAGGGCAACCGGATTTGCGCGGCTGGGAGTGGCGCTACCTTTGGCAATTTCGGCACGGTGAGGTCGATTCCACCTTGTGCGTGAAAAACGATCCGTTGGAGGCGGTGGGATCGCTCGCGATGTCGGCCGATGCGGCGTGGCTCGCCGTCGGCAACAACGAGAACGGCCGGCTTTCGATCTGGAACCTGCACACGCGAACCGAAACGCAGGTTCCCGCTGGCGAGCAGAAGGTTCGCCTGGTGTTTTCACCGCGGGAACCGCTGCTCGCGTTTTCCACGGAAGCCGCCATCGCGTCGGCGCGACCCGAATACTGCATTGTCTTGTGGAACGCAGCGACCCAAGCGCCGGCGAGAACCATCCGTCTCGGCGGTTCGTGCTGCGGAGCGGCTTTTTCGGATGACGGCCAAACGCTGGTGACAAGAACCACCGCGCCCGAGAATCAAATCGCGCTCTGGCGGGTTGCCGATGGCACGAAGTTGGCAAGTCACCCGGCGCCCGCAAACGATCATTACTACGGGATGTCGCTCGCGATTACCCGCGATTTCAGCACCGCCGCCGTGGTGGCGAGTGATGAAGTTCGCGTGATCGATTTGGGCACGGGTCAGGAACGGTGGAGGAAAAAGGCCGCCGATGAGCATGTGCTCGCACTGGCGTTTTCGCCCGATGGGCGAATCCTCGCGACCAGCGCTGGTTATGCAGAAGGGATCATCCGACTGTGGGATGTCGCCTCCGGGAGTGAGCTCGGCACATTGGAGGGACACCGCAGCTGGGTGGGTGCCATGGTGTTCTGGTCGGATGGGAAAACTCTCGCTTCCGCCAGTGCCGATCACACGGTCCGGCTGTGGGAGGTCGCCCACCGCCGCCTGATTCGCACCCTTCGCGGCCACCAACGAGAGGTCTGGCAGCTCGCACTCTCACCGGACAACTCCACCCTCGCCAGCGGGGGCAAGGATGGGACCGTGTTGCTCTGGGACACGACAAAGACCCGGACGTCCACTGGTGTCATCACCCTGCCGAAAGAGATCTCGGCGTGGCGCTTTGTGGATGGTGGCAGCACCGTCGTAACCGTTGATCCGAGAGGGCAGGTGCAACAGTGGAGCGGCCGGGACTTCCGCCAGATGAGCCTCGGCATGCAGCTCAAAGAGCTCTCGTCGCCATTGCGAAGTGTTGCCTTGTTCGCCGACGGAGAGCCGCTGCTGGCGGTCGTTTCAAGCAACGGGAAAACCCAAGTTTGGAACTGGAAGCACAACACGCTCGAGCGCGAATTCAAGGTGGCCCCCGAACCGAGTTCTCCTGTTCGTTTCCTCGGCGGCGGAAAGAAGCTGATTGTCGCTCGCCTCGATCCGAAGAGCACGCGGGGGGACCGTTTCCTTGGCATCCACGAATGGGACCTAATCAAAGGAGAACAAACTCGGGTTTGGACTGGCCCACCAAACTCGAGTGATTTCAGGTTCTATATTTCCCCGGATGAACAGCGGTGCCTGGTGCTGGGCTGGCAGGGCAACAGTTCCATGATCGACCTGGTGAGTGGCCGCCAGCAGGAGATCGGCTTGAAGCTCCGTCAGGCGACCGTTGCTGGGTTTTCTCCCGACGGCCGCTTTTTTGGAGCGGGGAGCCTGCTTGGCAATGCCCGCCTGTGGGACGCGACCACGTTTCGCGAACTGGGAACGCTGACCGGTTATTTGCTCGTGCCGTGTGGAGTGGCATTTTCTCCCGATGGCCGGCGGCTCGCAACGGCTAGCGTGGGGATCGAAGCAATGAAACTCTGGGATGTGAACAGCCGCGAACTGCTGCTCACATTGGAAGCGCCGGGCACGTTTCGTGAAACGTCCTTTTCGCCCGATGGCAGCGTCTTCGGTTCGATCAACGATGCTGGCCTCCTCCACCTCTGGCGCGCGCCGTCGTGGGAGGAAATCGCGCAAGCCGAAAAAGCGTCGGAGGCGTCCGCGAAAAAGCCATGAGCCCGCAATCTTCCCGCGACGAACAGTTGTTTGCCGATGCGCTGGCGCGGCCGAAAGCCGAACGCGCGCTCTTCCTCGCGCAGGCGTGCGGCGGGGATGCCGCGTTGCTGGCGCGGGTCGCCGCCCTGCTCGCTGCGCACGAGGGACCCGACAGCGTCATGACCTCGTCGCCGGTGACCCGGGCCGCTCCGTTGCCAGAGGAAAAACCTGGCGACCGCATCGGCCACTACAAACTCCTCCAGCAAATCGGCGAAGGCGGCTGCGGGGTCGTCTACATGGCGGAGCAGGAGGAGCCCGTCCGTCGCCGCGTGGCGCTCAAGATTATCAAGCTCGGCATGGACACCAAGTCCGTCGTCGCCCGTTTCGAGGCCGAGCGGCAGGCGCTTGCGATGATGGACCACGCGAACATCGCGAAGGTCCACGATGCGGGCGCGACCGCCACCGGCCGACCATTCTTCGTCATGGAGCTGGTGCGCGGCATCCCGATCACCAAGTACTGCGACGAGAATCATCTCAATCCCACCGCGCGGCTGGAGTTGTTCATCAAGGTCTGCCAGGCGATCCAGCACGCGCACCAGAAGGGTGTCATCCACCGCGATATCAAGCCGTCGAACATCCTCGTCACGGTAAACGACGGCCCGCCGACACCCAAGGTGATCGATTTCGGTATCGCCAAGGCAACGTTGGGTAAATTGACCGACGCGACGATCTTCACCGCCTTTGAGCAATTCATCGGCACGCCGGCGTACATGAGCCCCGAGCAGGCGGAGATGAGTTCTTTGGATATCGATACGCGCTCGGACATCTACTCGCTCGGCGTGTTGCTCTACGAACTGCTCACCGGCCGGCTGCCGTTCGATCCGAAGGTGTTCGCACAGGCTGGCGTGGATCAGATCCGCCAGCAGATCCGCGAAGCCGAACCGCAGACTCCGTCGCGCCGGCTGCACACGCTTGAGGACGACGAGCGCACGACCATTGCGAAACTGCGCAACACCGTGCCGGCCCAGCTCTCCCTTCTGCTCCGCGGCGATCTCGACTGGATCGTGATGCGGTGCCTGGAAAAAGACCGCACACGGCGATACGACACCGCGAACGGGCTCGCGATGGACGTCCAGCGCTTCCTGCGGGACGAGCCCGTCATCGCGCGTCCACCGAGCACGGCGTATCTGCTGCAAAAACTCATTCGCCGCAATCGTGTTGCGGCCATTGGATGCGTGATCGTCGCCAGCGTCCTCGTGGTTGGTGCCGTGGTCTCCACCTGGCAGGCGGTGCGCGCCACGCGGGCCGAGCGGCAGCAGATCGAGCTGCGGAGGGCGGCGCAGGTCGCTCAAGCCAAGGAAGCAGAATTGCGCCGCGTCGAAGCGGAACTTCGGGTGCGCGCCGAAACTCAGGAACTCGCGACGCGTGAACGCGCCTACGCCGCTGACATGCAACTCGTCCAGCAGGCCTTGGGCCTGGACAATCTCGTGCGCGCACAGGATCTGCTTGACCGATACCGGCCGCTTCCTGGTCAGCGCGATTTGCGCGGCTGGGAGTGGCGCTACCTGTGGCAACTCTCACGTCCGGATTACGTCCGGCAATTGGGCCGAAAGTTCGGGACCATCAAGTCTCTCGCTCTTTCCCCCAACGGCGAGTGGCTGGCGGTTGCCGATAGCGGGCCGCTCTCGATTTGGAATATCTCCACGGGCCAGGAGATTCGGGTTACGGCAATTCCCGCCGCCGGGCGCGTTGCGTTCGCCCCAACGGGTCTCCTCCTGGCGGCTTCGGCCTCCGGCCGGAGCGATGACTCGCGGCTCACTGGGCGTCGAATCGTCCTATGGGACCTCCGGACCAGGCAGATCGTGAGAGAGCTGCCGATGGTCGGCCCCTGCGGAGGAATCCGGTTTTCGAGCGATGGGCAAACGCTGGTTGTGGCGACCCAAAGTCCCGCGAACAATATCACAGTATGGAACGTCGCGGATGGCACGGAGCTTCACCGTTTTGACGCACCTCAATATAACGACAACGGGCAAGGCACGTCTTTCGCCGCGTCTCCCGACACACGTTTGGCAGCTCACGAATTGGAGGGACAACTCCGTGTAATCGATCTCAACACCGGCAGCGAGCTTTGGCAAAGTGAAGCAGCAGCGAAGGGGAGTTTCGTCATGTCGCTGGCATTCTCGCCGGACAGCGCTGTGATCGCTTCCGGCGCGGGGGTCGCTGATCCTTCAATACGGCTATGGGATGCGGCGACAGGAAAACTGATCCGTCGCCTTGATGGCCACCGGCGTTGGGTTGGTGGGCTTCAGTTTTCGCGGGATGGGAAGACGCTGGTGTCCGCAAGTGCCGATCTCACCATTGGAATTTGGGATGTGGAGAGCGGAACTCTGCTCAAAACCTTGCGCGGACATAAACTCGAAGTCTGGCGTCTGGCACTCCTGAGCGACACCACGCTGATTAGCGGCGGAAAGGATGGGTTTGTTTACTTGTGGGATATCGCGTCACGTCGGAACGTCGCCCAAACCCGGCTGGCTGAGCCAATCGGAACGTGGCGTTTTGGGGCCGATAGCCACTCCCTTCTGGCAGTCGATTATGACGGTCGCGTCACGCTGCACCGGGGCCGCGGATTTACCGAAAGAAATACCGTGATGGAACTCGGTCCGCTGGGACCGATGAGGGTTGGGGCGAATCCCGTCGAGCCCGTGAACCGAGTGCGGCCCGAGCAAATCTCGCCCGATCTGCGGCTGATCGCTGTTCAACGAAATGCCGCTGAACCGGAGGTTGAAGTATGGGATACAATGACATCAAGTTTACGGCACAGATTCCCCGCGGCACCAAATACATTCCCGGTCGCGGTTTTTGCCGATGACCGCACGCTCCGGGTGTTCGCCGACCGCAGTGGGAATTCCATCGCGTGTCGCGAGTGGGATCTCGTGACCGGCGGCGAAATCCGCTCCTGGCGAATGCCATGCCCGGCTGCCGGATTATTGAGAATCACTTTCTCTCCGGACGGCCACCGATGCCTAATGACCACGGCCTCCACTCGAGGCGTGGTTCACGATCTGCGCACGGGCAGGAATGAAACCATCGCCATTGTGTCCGACACCAGGCGATTCCCTCAATTTTCACCGGAGGGCGATCGTGTTGCGACATCACTGATGAGCAGGCAGGTCGCAAAGCTCTGGGACGCCTCGACGTATCGGGAACTCGCCACTTTTCCTTCCACCATGAGCGTGCCGCATTCCGTGGCCTTCTCACCGGACAGCCGCCGTCTTGCGGTCGGAGCCGGCGATCTGGAGGCAATTACGCTTTGGGACGCCAACACGCATGAACCGCTGCTCGCGTTGCGAGGAGAAGGCACCATGTTTCTCAGCACGGCGTTCTCGCCGGACGGCAACATTCTGGCGTCGAGAAACACGTTGTTTCCGGAGGCGCACGGCATCCTCCACCTCTGGCGCGCGCCCTCGTGGGCGGAAATCGCGCAAGCCGAAAAGGCGCAGGAGACGTCCGCGAAAAAGCCATGAGCACGCAATCTTCCCGGGACGAACAATTGTTTGCCGACGCGCTCAGCCGACCGCCACGGGAACGCGCGGCGTTTCTCGACGGCGCCTGCGGCACCGACGCCGCGTTGCGCGCGCGCCTCGCCGGGCTGCTCGCCGCGCACGATGGGCCCGAAAGCGTCATGACCTCGTCGCCGGTGACCCGGGCCGCGCCGCTGCCGGACCTGTCCGCCGTAGGCTCGGCGAAGGCGGAGGAAAAACCCGGCGACCGCATCGGCCGCTACAAGCTCCTCCAGCAGATCGGCGAAGGCGGCTGCGGGGTGGTCTACATGGCGGAGCAGGAGGAGCCCGTCCGCCGCCGCGTCGCGCTGAAAATCATCAAGCTCGGCATGGATCCAGAACTCGACTCACCCATGTAGGCAGCCGAGCGGGCGGCCAAAACTGCCCTTCCCCCGCTGGCAGGATACGGGTTGATTCTCTTGGGTTTCGCGATCGTGATCGGCTGGGCGGCGTGGGTGTGGAAATATTGAAACGTGCTCTACCGCTTCCTCGGCCCGGTGAAATAGCGCTGGGCGCCGCACGAATGCCATCAAACGCCGGCCGCGCCCGCAGAAACATCCCAAAATCGCTTCGCCACCTTTGTCACGTATTACGTGACAAACTTCCAGCGGCTTGAATCTGCCCGCGCGGTTAGCCCCGACGAAGCCGGCCCGACAGGGCGAAGATTTCACACGTCTGCGGGTGCTGCGATCGATCCGATTCGATCACTTTTGGGACGATTTCGAGCGTCCCCCGTGGGAGCGGCGGTTGACCAACCGCCGTAGAACCGTCGGCAGATCGTACCCGGGCGCTTGGGCAACCGCCCCTCCTTTGGTTGCGGTCGCAGGCCGCGTTGCGAAGTCTTCGGGCGAAAGCCGCTCCTCCAGTCTCCAGTCGCAGTTTAGAAAGTGAGATGCGTCCTGGCAAAGCCCGATGGGGACATCGGGCTCCACCTTCCGGTGCTCCATGGGCAAACTGAACCTGGCCCTCGTCCCGCACCGACCACTGCCGTGCAAACCCCGAATACACCCACTCATGAAAACTGCGATTGTTCGCTGCGTCCTCACCCACCTGGAAATTTCGGCGGCTCCCGCTTTGGTTCCGCCGCCCGGCGAAAGAGCATATAGGTGCCCCATTTGAGCAGGGCGAAAACTCCCGCTGCGAGGAGGAACAGTTTTTCAATCGAGCCACCGAAAAAGACGAAGATCCTGGTTTTTTGAATCACCAGCGCGATGACGAAGCTGCCTCCGACCATCACCATCAGCCCGGTGAGACGGTCGAAGCCGGGTACGTCGTCGAAGGAAACATTTTTCCGAATTAGCACCAGGGTGGCGACCATCGAGGCAAGCGGAAGAAAGTAAACGAGCAGATTGGCGTCGAGCAGGCTTTCGCCGCTGAAAAAGAGGGTGTAGGCCGTGATCACCGCGGCAAACATCCCCGGCACGCACACCAGATAAACGAGCAAAGCGTAAAGATATTTCCACGGCGCGTGTTTGCCCTGCTCGTTACCGTGCCCTCGGCCCGCCAGCCATGCGAGCACCGGCGGCGCGACGAAGGCGAGGAGCAGTCCCACCGGGTGCTGGCCGGCCAGCTGGATGAGGTCGCGGGTGGTCATGGAGTTGGATCGGCGAGGCTCAGGGGCGATTTCTTCCGCGCCAACACCATGGCAAAATACCCACGGACGCAAGGTGGACGTGGCCGGTTGCGAGGGGCGTCAGGAGTGGGGATGGATGCGACATTTCTTCAAGAAGTTGGCGGTGCTGCCACGGATGGGCGCGGTCTGGCCCGCGATGGTCACGCAAGGCTCCGTGATCGCAACCGCGGTGTGCGCGGACCGGTCACGGTGCCGAGATCGATCACCCCGCCTCCATCGCGCGATGATTCTGACCGGCTTCTTTGATTGTCCCTCGGCGACTCACTCAACGTTCGATTCCGCGATGAGCTTGCGGTAGACGTCGCGCGCGTGGGCGTAGGCGTCTTTCGCGTCCGTCATCTCCGCCGCGTTGATAAAGCGTTCTTTTTGCGACCAGCACTGGTCGACACTCGCGAGGCACCACTCGGCGCTGCGACGTGAGGCGCGGATTGGTTTGTCGCCAACCACGACGAAAATCGGGTTCGTGTGGGACGAGGGCAAGATGCGCAGCGCGACCCAACTGCTGCGCTCGATCTTGGTGTCGAACGCGACATCCTGGATGCTGCCATCCGCGACGATGTTTTTCTGCGCGACCGGATAACCGTTCACGAGGAGTTCCACCGTGACTTCGCGCGTGTCCCCGACGCGTGCGCGTTCGATGTCCCAATAGGGCTTGGCACTTTGCGGGCGGCGCTTGATTTCGGGTGACGGCTCGACGTTCAGCCGGCCCGCGACGCGGGCCGTGGCCCGGATGTTCCCCGGCTGGGCGAGTTTCAGTTCGCTGCCATTCTCGCCCATTGCGACCGCGCGTGAGCCCTGGCTCGCCGTAAATTCCATCAAGTGGCTCTTGCCATCGCCGACGTAATTCCGCCCCGCGCGAATTCCCTCGCACCATTCTTCATAGGTCCACTTGGGAGGAAGTTTCACATAGCTGCGGCCGAGGCCGACCCGCTCGCCGTAGATGCACGGGAAATCGGTTTCGCCACTGATGCGCGTGCGGAAGCCGACGTTGAGCGTGTGGTACCAAATGTTGAGTTCCCAAAGATACGGCGTGTCCACGGTCGAGATGAAGTCCACGGCGGGTACGAGCTTGCCGTCGGGGCCGGGAACGAGGTGCGTGACGTCGACGATATATTCGTTCGCGCCGATGCCGTTGAACGGCGGGATGACGTAGTTCGGCAGCGTTTCGACGGCAAGTTTCACCTCGCCGGAATTCTTGCTGTTGGCGTTGTCGCGATTGCCGGGGGCGACGGGTTGCAGGCCCCAGCCGGAGTGCGCGGGGCCGACCACGGCGCCCTGCTTTTTTGCCCAGCGCAGGGTGTTGAGGCCGAGCGTGGGCCAATGCTTGCTCGAGTCGCCGCCGGGGTACATCTGGTCTTTCAGGCGGAGGAGGCAGAGGTGGCCGCTCTGGTGCGAGCCAAAGCCACTGACCTCGATGTCGTACCGCAGGATGTGCGGGAAGACCGAGACCTTGTCGTCCTGGCCGGTGAAAAATTGCTTTTGGAAATCGAAGCACGGGCCCCAGGTGAGATTGGAGCCGACCTTCAGGTCTTCGCCCAGACAATGCCGCATCATGTCGGGCGCGAGCACGCCTTCGGTGGGATTGGTGTAATGGGCGCAGCCGGCGGCATGGATGTGGTGGTCGCCGGAGATCCAGCCGAGTTTCGCGGGGTCGATCCACCGCTCCACCTTGAAACTCCACCAGGTGGTCTGGGCGTCGACCTTCAGGGTGCGTTGCTGCGGGAGGGACTCGGGCCCGCGTTGAAACGCCACCGTGTAGGTGCCCGGGGGGAGTTTGATCTTCTCGCCGTTGGCGCGATAAACCTGCGGGTGAAACGCGAAGTCGGGCGCGAGGCGTTTCGCCGGCGAGGGATAAACGCGTTTCTGTTGATCACGGATGACGAACGCCGCGGTGGTTGGCAGGTCGTTTTCGTCGCGCACGCCGAGGGTGATCTCGTGCGCCGGTTCGCAGCGGAACAGCAGATCCACCTCGTTGCGGAAGCCGATGTCCTGCGTGCCCTGGCCGACGTCGAAGGAGAATTTCGCCTCGCGCCGGCCCGCGTCGCGGCTGTGGAGCTGGATGATGCGGTACTCGACCTCCAGTCCGCCGAGGTTCGGTTGGAGCGGCTGCGCATCGGCCATTTGCAACTCCAGCCAGCGGTTCGGCACGTCGCCGGCGGGAGAGTTGAAGAGGCGCTGGGCGTTCGGGCTGGTGGCCCGCAGCGCGGCGGTGGCGCCGGCCTCGTTGTGCACCTTGACGAGGAACTGCCGCCAGCCCTGTTCGGCGAGTTCGGGCTTCGCGGGGCCCGCGGCGACCTTCACGCGCATCTCCGGATTGATGTGCACGACAAAGAGACAGTGCGGGTCGAGGATGGCTTGCAGGCGCCTGACGGCGTCGGGTTCGATGCCGGAAATTTTTTCCAGGGCACGGCGTTCATTCTCGGGCAACGGCGCACCCTGGTAGTCCATCGCTTCGAGCACGCGTTTGACCTGCGCCGCGAGCGGCTGCCAGGCGACGTTTTCGATCACGGGCGCGGCGGGCGCGGCGGCACGGAGCAACACGGGCAGAAGGAGTGAGGCGAGAGCGGCGACGGCGGGGTGGGTTTTCATGGAGGACGGATCTGATGGGGTTGGGGTCGCCGACCGGACGATGAGGCCGGGGCTCACGGCGAGCGGGGGTGCGGAGAGCGAATCAAGGTGTGCGGTGCGCACGGAACGTGGCGAGCGGAATCCGGGGCGGGAGCGGCGTCCGCGCGCGAGGGGTGATTTTACTTCTCGTCGTCCGACCCGGTGGCGGTTGCATTCGCGGCATGAGGTTGCCCCGCCTGATTCTCTGCGCTGTGTTTGCGATGGCCGTGGCGTGGCTGCACGCTCAGGCGCCGGTCGGCACTTCCGGCGCGGCGCCTCCGGCGAAAAAGGCGCCGGTTCCACCGGTGCCGCGGGCGGATTTTGTCGTGTCAGATCCGCCGGCGGTGCAGTTGCTCGTGCCTGGCTTCACCGTGCGCGAACTGCCGCTGGAGCTGACCAACCTCACGTCGATCAAGTACCGCGCCGACGGGAAATGCTACGCGGTCGGCTACAACGGGAAGATCTGGCTGCTCGCCGACACGGACGCCGACGGCGCGCCGGATCGCGCCAAACTCTTCTGGGATGGCTCGACAAAACTGCGCGGACCGATCGGGCTCGCCCTCACGCCGCCCGGCTACGCGCGCGGGGAGGGCGTGTTCGTCCCGTCGAAGGGCAAACTTTCGCTCATCGTTGACCAGAACGGCGACGACCGGGCGGACGAGGAAATTGTCGTCGCCACGGGCTGGCAGGAAATCGCGCCGAATGTCGATGCGATCGGTTGTGCGCTCGACCGCGACGGCAACATCTACTTCGCCCTCGGCGTCGAGAGCTACAACAAGGCGTACCTGCTCGATGCGCAGGGGAAATCACAGTACAATCTGGGGACCGAACGCGGCACGGTGCTCAAGGTCTCGCCGGATTTTTCGCACCGGGAGATCGTCTGCACCGGCGTGCGTTTTCCGGTGGCGCTCGCGTTCAATCGCCATGGCGATCTCTTCGGTTCCGAGCAGGAAGGCGCCACGTGGATGCCGAACGGCAACCCGTTCGACGAGTTGCTGCACCTCCAGCCGGGGCGGCACTACGGCTTCCCGCCGCGTCATCCGGTGCACCTGCCGGGCGTCTTCGACGAGCCGAGCACCTTTGACTACGGCCCGCAGCACCAGAGCACCTGTGGGTTGAATTTCAACGAGTCCGTCAACGGCGGCCCCACCTTCGGCCCGGCGGCGTGGGCGGGCGACGCGCTGGTCACGGGGGAATCGCGCGGAAAGATCTACCGCACCCAGCTCGTCAAGACCGCCGCGGGCTACGTCGCACAAAATCATCTGATCGCCTGCCTCAATTTTCTTACGGTCGATGCGTGCGTCACGCCGCGCGGGGATCTGCTGGTTGCCTGCCACACGGGAAACCCCGATTGGGGCACGGGGCCCAACGGCCCCGGCAAACTTTTTCTGATCCGGTACACGGATGCCTCCGCGCCGCAACCGGTGCTCGCGTGGAGCGCGAGCCCGACGGAGATCCGGGTCGCCTTCGACCGTCCGCTCGAAGCAACGGCGCTGCGTGAGCTCGCGAAACGCAGCGCGGTCACCGTCGGAAAACACGTCATGCCAGGCGACCGCTTCGAGCGGCTGCGGCCGGGTTACCAGGTCGTGCGGGATCAGCTCACGGTCCCGCGTTTTGACGTGCCGGTGCAGTCCGCCGGCCTCACGGCCGACCGCCGGACGCTGGTCCTCCAGACCGCGCCGCGTCGGGTCGCGCTCAGTCATGCGGTGCGGCTGCCCCGTGTATCCGCTTCGGCCGCGCCGACGGCCGGCGATCACGCCGTCGCGCGCGGCACCTACGATGACCTCGAACTCCATCTCGAAAACCACGGCCTCGAGGCAAAATGGGTTTCCGCGGCGGGTCAGGAGGCGTGGCAGGGCTGGCTGCCGCATCCCGATCTCGCGGTCGCGCGGGTGTTCACCGCCGGCAGCGCCGACCACGAACGGCTGTGGGAACTCGTCGCGCAACCGGGCCGGCTCACCTGGCGGGCGCAGCTTGACGTCAACTCGCTGCTGCAGCCGGCGGTGCAGCCCGGAGCGAAACTCGACTACCTGCCCGTCCGCGAAGAACTCACCGTACGGCTCGCCGGTTCGCCGCCCCTGACACTGCGCCCGCTGGCCACGACCTTTGGTGCGATGGTGGATGATCACTGGACCCGGGTTACCGCCACCATCGAAACTGGCGCCGGAAGAATCGCGGCGTCTCCCGCCACCTGGACCCGGCCGGCGCAGCCCGACCTCCCGCGCCCGCTTCCGCTGCACCGGTTCAAGCTGCCCTGGACGGAGCGGGACGCCTCGCCGGTGGCGACGGGCGTCGAGCGGATCATCCCGGAAATCGCCGGCGGACACTGGTTGCGCGGCCGGCAATTGTTTTTCAGCGACCAGTTGCTGTGCTCGCGTTGCCACCGGGTGCGCGGTGAAGGCGGAGCGGTGGGGCCCGATCTTTCGCAACTGGTGCAGCGTGATCACGCCAGCGTGCTGCGCGACATCATGGAACCGAGCGCGACAATCAACCCGGACTTTCCGGCGTTCACGATTGAGCTGGCGGACGGAGGGCCGCTCACGGGCGGTCTGGTCGGCGAGACGGCCACCGAGATCCGCGTCGCTGATGCGGCGGGCAACGTGCGCGTCATACCGCGGGGCGGCGTTCGCCACACTCGCGTTGCGCTGCGTTCGCTGATGCCGGAGGGGCTGCTCGCCGCGCTGACGCCCATGCAGGTCCGTGATCTGATGACTTTCCTCCTCACCAACCCCCTCGAGCCCGCGCCGATCGAGGGTAAAACGCTGCCACCTCCGCCGCGACTGCGCGGCGAATACGAGTCGGTGCTAAAGGCGATCACGGGGAGCGCCCCGGTCGGCCCGCGTGGGCCGGTGGCGTCGCCGACCACGTTCAACGTACTCCTCTGCGACGGGCCCAAGGACCACGGCAAGGGTGAGCACGACTACCCGCAATGGCGTCGCCGGTGGAGCAAGCTGCTCGCGCTCGCGGAGGGCGTGGAGGTGGACACCGCGCACATCTGGCCGAGTCCGGAGCAGTTCGCGCGCGCGCAGGTGATTTGTTTTTTCAACAACAACCCCGGCTGGAACGAAGAGCGCGGCCGCGAGCTCGACGCGTACCTCGCGCGGGGTGGTGGCGCGGTGTATTTCCACTGGGCGCTGGAGGCCCGGGCCAGCGCCGCCGACTTTGCCCGGCGCCTCGGGCTCGCCAGCAATTCCAAACTGACGAAATACCGGCACGGCCCGGTGGATCTCGTGTTTCACGACCATCCGCTGGCGCGGGGCTTCGCGCCGAGAACCTTCACGCGGGAGACGCTCATCGACGAAACCTACTGGAACCTCGTCGGCGATCCGGCCGACGTGCACCTGCTCGCCAGTGCGGAGGAAGACGGCGCGCTGCGCCCGCAGTTGTGGACGCGCACGGTCGGCCACGGGCGAGTGCTGGTCGCGCTGCCCGGGCACTACAACTGGACCTTCGATGACCCCGTCTTCCGTCTGCTGGCCTTCCGCGGGATGTGTTGGGCCGCGGGGCAGCCGGAGGATCGCCTGTTCGAACTCGCGACCATCGGCGCGCGCCTCAGTGACGCGCCGTAGAGTAGGACGGGGGTGGGGAAGCCCCCGTTGCGGGCGATCGCGCACCGGAAATATCCGGAGGCAACGGTATAGGTCAATACCACCAAAGGGCGCGCCCGCCAGAGACAGGTCAAACCTATCCAAATTCGCGACGGCGCGCCGGTTCTTGACTCGCCGGCTGCAGCGCGGAGAAGTGAATCATGCCCCACGTTCATTCTCCTCGATGCGCCAGCGGTTTCCGCCCACTGGCCGTGCTCGGATTCGGCAGTGCGCTGCTGCTGTTCGTCAGCGGCTGCCGGCCTGCGGACAGCGAAGCGGGAAAAATGACCGCGGCCGGAAAGGCGCAGCTGGCCGCGCCGGTCATCGCCGTGCTGGAAACCGACCAGGGTACAATCGAGATCGAGCTCCTGCCGGGCGACGCGCCGAAAACGGTGGAGAACTTCCGCCGCCTCGCGGAGCGCGGCTACTACGACGGCCTGATCTTTCACCGCATCGTGAAGGGCTTCATGATTCAGGGTGGCGACCCGCTCGGCGATGGCCGCGGGGGCGAGAGCGCGTGGGGTGGAAAGTTCGACGATGAGATCAAGCGCGAGTCTCCGCTCTACGGGCGCGGATTGGGCTACCGGCGGGGCATCGTCGCCATGGCGAACGCCGGCCCGAATACCAACGGGAGCCAGTTCTTCATTCTGCACAAGGACCACCCGATGGCCCCGAACTACACCATTTTTGGCCGGGTCACGAAGGGACTGGAAGTGGTGGACGCGCTCGCGGAGCTGCCGACCCAACGCGGCGCCGACGGCGGCATGAGCAAGCCGGTGACGCCGCCGGTGATGCGCAAGGTGAGAATGAAGCCGTAACGCCGTCCTCCGGGCCGACGTTTTTTTGGGGAACAGGCTGGAAGCTTGCGTTACGCCACGCGCCCGCCGGCTCGACGTCGGCCGCAGGTTCGGCCAACGTGTCGGCCATGCCCCAGCGCGATCCTTCCCCGGCCCTGACGCGTCGCAAGTTTCTGCAGGCCGGAGCCTCGGCTGCGCTGGCCGGCGTCGCCGCGAGTTGTCCGGCGGCGACTGCGCCACGGCCGCACGGATCCTTGATCGCGACGGAAAACGCGCGCGAAGGCGCGCGCGACTGGCAGCTCACCCGCGTGCGCGTCGACAAAGACGGCTATCGCTCGCCGTGGATCGAGGGCTACTGTTCGCGCCAGAGCGTGCCCGCGGGTGAGGCGATCGAGATCATGGTCTCGGCGGAGCCGGCGCGGAAGTTCCGCCTGGAAATCTTCCGCTCCGGTTATTACGGCGGGCGCGGGGCGCGCAAAATGCTCGAGCTCGGCCCGCTTGCCGCCACCACGCAGCCCACGCCAAAGCCGGGGGAGAAAAACCTGCATGAGTGCCGCTGGGAGCCGACGACGCGGCTGACCATTCCGGCGGACTGGCCGAGCGGCGTCTACCTCGGGCGGATGACGACGATCCCCGAGACCGCGACGGAACCCTACTGGCAGAGTTACGTGGTCTTCATCGTGCGCGATGAGCGGCCGGCCGACATTCTTTTTCAATGCAGTGACAATACGTGGCAGGCCTACAACCGCTGGCCGAACAACTACTCGATCTACACTCACCCGCAGGGCAACCAAGGGCCGTGGGCCGACGTGAGTTTTGACCGGCCGTATGGACGCGAGGCGCAGTGGCAGGGAATCGTCAACGATCCGCTCACGGTGGGCTCGGGGGAGTGGCTGTGCTTCGAGTTCCCGCTGGCGTATTGGCTGGAGCAGCACGGCTACGACGTGAGCTACTGTTCCAACAGCGACCTGCTCACGCCGGAGCGCGGCCTGCAGTGCAAAACGTTTCTCAGCGTCGGCCATGACGAGTACTGGGACCTCCGGCATTTTCGCAGCGTCGAAAGAATGCGCGACGCCGGCGTGAACCTGATGTTTCTCTCGGGCAACTCGGTGTGTTGGGTGACGCCGTATCGCGCCAGCAGCGACGGGCGGGCGAACCGGATCATTTTCCGCGGCGGACCCTACGGTGGTGCAAACGAGTACGCGCGCAACCGCCTGAAAAACCACGGGCCATTCCCGCATCACGGCCCCGACGAGGGCCTGCTGATGGGCGCGCGCAACGTCGAACCCGTGAACGGCGGCGGCGACTGGACCTGCGTGCAGCCGGACAATTGGATTTTCGCCGGCACCGGGATGAAGCAAGGCGAGAGCATCCCGGGGCTGATTGGGTGGGAGTATCACGGCCAGCCCGCGACGGAGATTCCGGGACTCGAGGTGGTGGCGGCCGGGACCGCGTGGGTGAGCGGCGTGCGCCCGCAGCAATGGGCCGCGACGATCTACCCCGGGCCGAAGGGGAATTTCGTGTTCAACGCCGCGACGATCTGGTGGGCGCAGGCGATGTCGACTCCGCCGGGCCACGTGCTCCCGTGGTCGCACTGGAGCCGGCCGCACGGTCCCGACGAGCGCGTCCAGCGCATGATGAAAAACCTCCTGGAGCGGGCGCGGTAGAACGCGGTTTGCCGGGTGCCATCCGGGTTCATGGTCATCAGCCGCCGGTTCCAGATAGGCGGCGTGTACACACCGACGCTGATTGAGGTCTGGCGCTCGGGCCCGTATCTGCACGACGGCTCCGCGATCAGCGTGCGCGAGGTGCTCACCTCGCGTAATCGTGACAACAAGCACGGGCGGACCACGCACCTGACGCCGCAGCAAATCGACGACCTCGTCGAGTATGTACTTTCGCTCTAGTGTGCCGACCGCAAAGTAGCGTGACAAGTAGCGGCGAGCGCCAGCGAGTGGAGCGCGCCGGTGGTCCACTCGCTGACGCTCGCAGCTACACGTCACGAAAGTTATTGGTCGCGCTCTAGCCCATCCGTTATGCCGACGGCGCGGAGGAACTCCACGACCTGCAGACCGATTCCAACGAGTGGAAGAACCTCGCGGGCGATCCCCGGCACGTCGCACCCAAGACGGAAATGTCAAAATGGCGGCCGCAGGTGAACCGGAAGCCCGTGCCCGGCCGCAAGAGCCGCATTCTCCTCTACGATCCGGTGACGGAGGAGGTGATTGGGGAGGAGAAACCGAGCGGAAAGAAAGATCCGACTCCGGCATTTTAGCCGGCGAATCGCGGACTATGCGTCCGGCGCCCGTACGGACTTGGTCCAACGTTTCAAAATCCGGTCGAGCTCGGCTTTGCGCACGGGCTTGTCGACGAAATCGCACATTCCCGCCGCGAAACACTTCTCGCGATCCTTGGCGGTCGTATTGGCCGTCAGTGCGACGATCGGCGGTGCCTTTTCGCCCGCCAGCGACCGAATCCTCCGGGTCGTGTCGAAACCGTCCAGGTCCGGCATCTGGCAGTCCATGAAGATGAGATCAAATTGGGCGTGGCGGGTGCGCTCGATCGCCTCGAGACCACTCAGAGCCCGTTCAACCTTGCAGCCGAGCCGCTGCAACAACTGGGAAGCGACCGCCCGGCTGATCTCGTCGTCGTCCACGACGAGCACATAAGGCCCAAGACCAACCGGTGACTTGGGATCGGTGCTGGCGGGGATCGCGGCGCCGCCGCCTACGGTGGGTACGGCGGCCAGTTTTTGAGTGGCGTGGATGGACCTCAGCAGGAGATCGGCCCGCACGACCGGCTTGCGCAAAACGCTGACGATCGGAAAACGATGCCCGGCGGCCATCGCCGATTCCGGTTCGGGTGAAATCAGTACGATCCGGGTCGCCGCCAGAGCCGGCTCTTCCTTGAGCAGGCGGTCGATGGTGTCAGCACTGTCTCGGGCGACTGATTCATCCACTAAGAGTACGAGCTCGCCGACACCGGCCTCAAATGCGTCATGCAAGAGCACGACGGCCTTGGCTGCGGTATCCACGCTGTCGTGGTCAAACCCGAGCCGGGTCAACATCGCGGATATGCCGACGCGGGCGGCCGCCACATCGTCCAGCACCACCACCTGCAATCCCTTCCGTGGCGCGGCGGAGGGGGCGGGTTGCTCCTTTTCGGATCCCAACGGGAGCAACGCCCAAAATTCAGTGCCGGACTCCGGCAAGCTCCGCACGCCCATTTTCCCGCCCATCAGCTCGACCAGTTTGTAGCTGATGGCAAGTTCGAGACCGGATCCGCCGAATTTTCGCGGCGACGGCGAATCCGACTGGGCGAAGCGGTCGAAAATCGTGGCATGCATTTCCTCCGGAATGCCCGCTCCGGTGTCGCTCACGCTGAAATGCAACCAAGTCGTGTTCTGGGGAAACCCCGAGGCGGTGCCCGAGCTCTGCGGGAGCTCCACCCGCAAGACCACACGCCCCACGGAGGTGAAACGCACGGCATTGGACAGGAGATTGAGCAAAAACTGGCGCAGGCGGGCCGCGTCACCCGTTACCATCAATGGAGTGTCGGGGGCGATGATCAGCACCAGTTCCAGTCCCTTCAGAACGGCGAGGGGAGAAAGGTGTTCGATGACCTCGATGAGAGGTTCCCGAAGATCGAAGGGGGCTTTTTCAATGTGGAGCTTGCCGCTTTCGATGCTGGCGTAGTCGAGAATGTCGTTGAGGGATTGATGCAACGCCTCCGCCGAGGCCCGCAGCGTGCTGAGATGTTCGCGTTGGGACGGCGCCAGGGAATTGTCGAGCATCAGGTCGGCCGAGCCGACGATGCCGTTGAGATGGGCGCGAACCTCGCGGCTCAACGTCGCCAGCATTTCGCTCTTTCCCTGGCTCTCCCGCGCAAATGCCTCCCTCTCCAGGCGGACTTGCTTGGTCGTATCCCGTTCGTTTGCCATCAACCGAGCCTGCTCGGTCGATTGCAAGCTGGCCGACCGCCGCACATGCGCGAGAAGCCCGGCCAGAAGGCAGATGGCGATCGCCCCGGCTATTTCTCCCGAAGCCTCCAACCATCCCACCGAACTCGCGGAAGCGGCCAAGATGGTCGGATGCGATGCGAGTGGGAACATACACTATCCTCGGCAACTCCCGCCCATGACATCAAACTCATAATCACCCAATGTGTAAGTGCCGGGAAACCTGCGCTTGCAGCCCACCCCGGAAAGGTTGACTGCTGTGGTCGTCGGAATCCGGGTCAGAACCGGCCCCGGGCGTCCGACCTGGACCTCGCTCCAAGATGTTTTTTTGAAGGCCTTCCCCATCCCTTATGCGCACAATGCACTTTGTTACGCTGACCCGTTGGCTTGCGGTGGCTGTGAGCGTCATCCCGGCGCCGGCCGCCGAGTCCGTCAACCCGCCGCCAAAGTCCCCGGACATGGCGGCCGTCGTCGAATTGAGCCCATTCGAAGTCAATACGAGCAAGGACGTCGGCTATCTGGCGGAGAACACGCTCGCGGGCAGCCGCCTGAATGCTCGGTTGCGCGACACGGCCGGATCGGTGGCGGTGTTTACCAAGGAGTTCCTCGACGATCTCGCCATCACCGATCTCGCGGGTCTGCTCGATTACACGGTGAATTCCGAAATGGACACGAACGCGTGGCAATCCGGGTCGGGGCAAAATCCGATGATCACCGGGGAGAATCTGCTCACGCGCACGGCGATCCGCGGGCTCGCGGCCAGCCAGGGGATGGATTTTTTCACGAGCATCACCAATATGGATCCGTATCGGGTGGGTCGCTTTGACGACACGCGCGGGCCCAACAGCATCCTCTTTGGGGTTGGTGCTCCCGGTGGCCTGCTGAATCAAACCTCCAAGCTGGCGGTCACCCATCGGGACAGCACCAATCTCCGCTATGGCTTTGGATCGTGGGAGCGGAGCCGGGTCGAGGTCGATGCCAACCGAGTGTTGAAGAAGGACAAACTCGCGCTCTCAATCGCGGCGCTGGATCAGAGAAACGGCGGGTGGCGGCAGTTCGACTTTCAGGACAAGGAGCGCGTGTTCGCCGCGGTGCTGTTCCGGCCGATCCGGTCGGTGAACATTCAGGCGATGGGCGAGATGGGCCGCGACCGCGGAGCGGTAATGAAAACCATGCCGCCGGCGGATGAACTCCTCGCGTGGTACGACAACCGCAACGCCCGGGGGCTCGACGCGGTGACCTTCATGCCCACGACCGCGGCCCCGACGGCCACGCAGATCGCGCTGGGCGTCACGACGCGCAACAGCACCAGCGGGGGCCAGAACCGCCGCGCCACTTTCATCGAAAACAACGGGACGATTTTTGACGCGGTTGGCACGTATCTGAGCGGTTCCTACAATAATGTCGCGGTCCGCGCGCCGGATGGCACGCCGGGGGTGGCGGGCACGGGCATGGTGATCAACGATCCCAAGTTCTATCCCCGTTGGGCGAACGCGAACGGCGGCGGGGCGTTTCGCCATCAAAAACTCTACAACTACACCGTCATGGTCGACTGGCAGGTCTCCAAGGCCCTGGTCGTGAATCTCGCGCAAAACTACCAGCAGACGACCCTGACCAGCCGGTTGCTCGCCGGGGCGGATCCCACGCTGCGCGGCGACCCCAATCGCTCGCTCGGTCTCAGCGGTCCGGCCAATCCCTATGCCGGCAGGCTCTATGTCGACGGCAACTGGCGGGGCGACATCCACTATGGCGACTACCGGGAGTCGCGCCTGTCCGCGAGCTACACCCTCGACACCAAGCGCCAATGGCTCGGGCGCCATAATCTGGCCGCCTCCTGGTCAAAGGCCGCGCAGACGGACATCAACGAACTAAATTGGCTTTCGCTCGTCGGCAGTCCGTTCAACGCGGTCGCGAGCAACCCGAACAACCGCATCGCGGTGCGAAACTACTTCACCGAGGGAGACGTGGGCACCTACCGGGCGGGCGACTGGCGCGCGCTGCCGAAGAAATTTGATTTCGGCGGCCGGAGCTACGATTTGGCGTGGGCCAACGATGCCGCGGGGGCCAACAACAGCGGCATGCGGCAGGCCACGGATTCGCTCCTCGGCGTGCTGCAGAGTTATTTCTGGCGCGACAAGCTTGTGACCACGGCGGGCTATCGCGAAGACCGCGTCGCCGTCACCCAGTTCGGCTACTATGTAGATCCCGTGGTGGGCGATCGCGTCGATCGCAATCCGGCCAAGGCCACCGTCACCCATGTGACCGCGCGCACCCAATCGGTCGGTGCGGTGTTCCACGTCGCCCAGTGGCTTTCCCTCATCGCCAACCGATCGTCGAATGTCGGCGTGCCGCCGCTCGCGCGCACGGTCTTCCCCCTCGGCAACCTCGCGCCCTTGTCGCACGGCAAGGGGGAGGATTATGGGATCGGGCTCGATCTGTTCGAGGGCCGGGTGAGCGCCCGCTTCGTGTATTTCACCGCCAGCGAGCAGGGCCGCATCACGTCGACCGGTTTGGGCGGGGCGCCGGCGAGAAACACCCGGGTGATGGACGCCTTTGCCGGCGTGCTCGCGGGGCCGGGCCGGCCCATTTCCGCGGGCGACTGGGCGGCGATTTACCGGGCGTATACGCCGCCGGCAAACGCCATCGCCTCCGACTTTGTCTCCGAAGGATACGAGGCGCGCATCACCACCAATCTCACCCGCAACTGGCGCCTCGTCTTCAACTATTCCTACACCGATTCCGGCCGGACAAATTTTGCCACCGAGATGGCCGATTGGTACGGGCTCAAGCCAACCGGTGACGGAGTGCGGTTCGTGCCGGGTGTCCGCCAGGACGCGAGCGGCCGCTATGTGGCCGATCCCGCCGCGTTCACCTCGCCAAGTGCCGTCGCGAAGTGGATCGAGCTCGGGAACATGGCCCCGGCGGCAAATATCTCAAACCTCACCACCGGCACCAGCGGCGTGACGGTTGCGCAGGAGATATTCGATCTCGTCGACGCCAGCAATGCCGACCGCGAAGATCAGCAGAAGCGGTGGGGTGTGCGGCCGCACAAGATCAGTTTTTTCACGGCCTATGACTTCAAGGAGGGCTGGCGGAAAGGCCTCACCGTCGGTGGCGGCTGGCGGTGGCGGAATGCCAACGTGATCGGATCGGATTCGCGCGGCAAAGAAATCGTCGGCCAGGAGATCGCGGCCGCCGACGCCATGGTGGCGTATGCTTGCAAGTTGGGGCGCCTCCCCGGGCGGGTGCGGTTCCAGATCAACGTCGCGAATCTCTTCGATCAGACGGACATCATCCCGGTGCGCCTCTCGACGTCGGCCAGCGCGCGGGACGGCTTTGTCTTGCCGGGTGGTCGCGGGCGCGCCTACAGCCGATATGATTTGGTGGCGCCACGGGAATTTCGCTTCACGACGACGTATTCGTATTGAGTGCGGTGCGCGGTGGAGCCCGTTGGCCCGAACGGGCTGATCTGAGAGCGTACGGCCGAAAACCCGATGAGGACATCGGGTTCCACCGTGCGGTGGTTTCGTTATCAGAGGTATTACGCACGCCGACCGCCGCATGCCGCTTGCCATCGGCACGCGAGCCCGTTCGGTTCTGCGCCAGGAATTTTTTTTCCGGCCATGCGCCCACCGCAAATTCATGCCCTGATCTTCATGGTCGTGTCGATCACGGGTTCAGCCCAGAGCCAGGAAGTGCCCGCGCCCAAAGCGTATCGGGACTTTGCGGTGCGTCGCGATGGGAACATCGAGCGGGGACGGGCACTTTTCTTTTCGCTCGAAAAAGCCGCTTGTGCGCACTGTCACACCGTTGACGGCACCGGCGGCAAGGCGGGACCGGATCTATTTGCGGCGGGTGACAACTTTCCGCGGCGCGAAATGATCGAGGCGATCCTCGATCCTTCCGCCACGATTGCCGTGGGTTATGGCGCCACCGTGGTGGAAACGAAAACGGGAGAGTCTTTCCACGGTGTCATCAAAGAGGCCGATGCCGGTTCGACCGCGTTGATGGGAGCGGATGGCATTTTGGTCCGCGTCGCCGCCCTGCACATCAAGGCGCAGCGGAGCAGCCTGGTGTCACTGATGCCGGAGGGAATTCATGCCGCCTTTTCCCTGCAGGAGTTCACCGATGTGATCGAGTATCTCGTCAGTCTGAAACAACCGGCCAACTCGCTGACGGGCCATCGGGGCATGCCCGAGGTCATTGCGGAGTCGGCGAAGGCGGTCGTGCTCCGCCCGGTCTTCAGCGAGGCGCTGCGCTTCCCGGCCTCGGTGGTGCGCAAGCCGGGCGATGTGCGTTCGGGTTTGGTGTGGTTCGGGCAGGTGCCGGGCAACCGCGAGGTTTTCCTCGTCGCCCATCAGTCCGGCCAAATCTGGCGGCTCGAGAAAAACGCGGAGGGGCACACCAAGACATTGTTTGGCGATTTTGTGGGTGAGACGTATGCACAGCGCGGACCCAACGGTTTGCTCGGCCTCGCCTTTCACCCCAGGTTTCGCGAAAACCGAAAATACTATCTCAAACACCAGGTATTGGAGGAGGGGGAACTGGCGACGGTGCTGGTGGAGAAACGTGCGGCGCCGGACCTCCGGACGGACTCGGGTGAACCGTCGCGCCGGCTGTTGAAAATCGCCAGCGTCACCCAAAATCACAGTGGCGGCTGCATCGAATTCGGCCCCGACGGTTTTCTATATCTCGGGATGGGCGACACCGGCCCGCAGCAGGATCCGAACGGGCACGGGCAGGACCCCGGACTCTTGCTCGGCAAGATGCTGCGCCTCGATGTCGATCGCCGCGCCCCGGGGCTGCCCTACGCGATCCCGCGGGACAACCCGTTCCGGGGACAGGCGAACGCGCGACCGGAGATCTGGGCGGTGGGTTTTCGTGAACCATGGCGGTTCAGCTTCGACGCGCTGACGGGCGACCTCTGGGTCGGCGACGTGGGTCAGGACCGGGTCGAGGAGGTCGCGATTGTCCGTCGCGGCGAGAATCACGGTTGGAATGTCCAGGAAGGCTTCGAGCCGTTTTCCAATCGTCGGCGGCGGGAAGGAATGGTCTACGTTCCGCCCGTGGCGGCCTACAAACGCAAATACGGCAATTCGGTCACCGGGGGATATGTCTATCGCGGGGACCAGGCATCGTCGTTCCACGGCGTGTATGTGTTCGGCGATTACACATCGCGGCTCATCTGGGGGCTGACCCAGGAGAACCGGATGCTGAAGGTCATCCAGCAGATCGGCACGTCGCCGGAGGGCATCGCTTCGTTTGCGACGGACGAACTGGGGCGAATCTACGTCGTCGGTTACGAAGGCATGGTTTACGAGATCGATTTCTCGGCAGGGTCTTTTGCCCCGGCACCAAAGGGTGCGGCGCAGTCCGTGACGGCGCGCTGACCTGAATTGCGTTCTTGAATTCCGCGAACCAGGTTGACCGCAAATGGCCACGGATAACCCCAACCCGATGATGCACGTCCGTCTTTCACCTGCCCATTTGACCTCGCGGATCTTCGCGTTCGTCACGTGGCTGACCCTGCTGAGCACGACTGGGATCGTGTTGGCCGCGCAGCCCACGCTGCTGACGTGGGAGCGGCACGCGTGGCCGTTGCCGGAGTCGATCTGGAGCGTGGAGGCGGTGGACGTGAATGGCGACGGCCGGCGGGATCTCATCGCGATGGGCGTGACCAAGGTGTTCGCGCTGGTCGCGCCGGATTGGAAAGAGCACGTCCTGTTCGACGGCAAAGACGGCAAGATGCTCTACTGTGTCGCGGTGGATGCGGATCAGGATGGCGATCGGGATCTCGTGCTGGGGCGCTATCAGATTCCGTGGATCGAGTTCCGCGAGGGGCGGGCCAAGGGCAGGCAACTGCCGGAGCCCAAGGGACCCGATTTCAGTGTGGCGTGGATTGAAAATGCCGGACGCGTCGGCGCAGCCTGGCCGCTGCATGTCGTGGATCGCGAACTCAACGGCATCCATGGGCTTTGCCTCGGCGATGTGAACCGCGATGGCCGGGCGGATGTGATTTCCAACAGCATCAGCGGACCCTTTTTCCCGAACAGCCTCGCCTGGTTCGACCTGTCCCTTCGCGGCCCGGCGGTCCGCCATGTGGTGACAAACGCCGGCGCCGACGGCCGGCCCCACTATCTCGATTTCGCGGACATGAATGGCGACGGGCGCGGCGATATTCTGCTGGGCGACTCCGGTGGCGGCACCTTCACGTGGTGGGAGCGCGGGGCGAATGACGCCGCTCCGTGGACGAAGCATGCGATTGCGCGGGAAAAAGGCGCGACGAACATCAAGGCGGCGGACATCAACCGCGACGGCAAGCCCGACGTGGTTGGCACGGCGGGCCATGGCAAGGGAGTGTTTTGGTTTGAAGGGCCGAAGTGGACGAAACGCGAAATCGACCCGGAGTTGGCGACGCCGCACGCGCTGGCGGTCGGGGATTTCGACGGGGACGGCGACGCGGATGTCGCGGTGGCCTCCTTCACCGCTTTTGTGGTGCGCTGGTATGAAAACGACGGGCAGGGGCGTTTCATGGCGCACGACATCGATACGGGCAACCGTCAGCAAGCGTACGATTTGAAGACCTCCGACGTCGACGGTGATGGCCGCTTGGACCTGATTCTCGCCGGCCGTGAGTCGCGGAACGCGGTGGTGTATTTCAACCGAAAGTAGCTCACCGCCGCCGCCTGGGGTTTTCCGGCCGGTTGGCCCTGCCTCGGTACTTGTCCGTCCATGGAACTAAGGCGCGTTCGATGGTCCATGCGGGCGTACACCCAACCTTGAACAGGAGGCGAACATGTAACGTATTACGTTACATGTTGGGAAAATCGCCCTGGCACCACATGAGGCAACGCTTAAGGAACCGCGGCGGGATTAATTGGCCTGTCCCTATGGCGGGCGTACAGCTAACCTTGAACAGGAGCCGAACATGTAACGTATTACGTTACATGTTGGGGAAATCGCCCTGGCACCACATGAGGCAACGCTCAAGGAACCGCGGCGTGATTGATTGGCCTGTCCCTATGGCGCGATGGCAGGATTAATTGGCCTGTCCCTATTGCCAGGTCCCCTGAAAAGCCAAGGGACTGAAGGGACAGGCCAAGAAACGGACCTCAATCGGCATCGAAGTTGGGCCAAAGGAGGCGGTTGAAGGGACAGGCCGATAAAAGTACGTCTCTATCGGCCGGCCACCGTCAATCGGGAGGGGCGCCGCCGGGCCGGGCTTGCTACGGCCGGGGCCGGGATGTTATCCGCTTGTCCCGCCGCTCCCCGCGCCACTTCCCATGAAATTCCTCCGATCCTCGCTCTTGCTCGCCACGCTTGGTCTCGCCCTCGTCCCGGTTACGCGCGCCGTCGACGTGCGCGACACCCGACTGCTCAACGATCCGGCGCTGAGCGCGGATCGAATCGCGTTCGCCTACGCCAACGATCTTTGGGTCGCGCGCCTCGACGGCACCGGCGTGCAACGCCTCACCTCGCACGCGGGTATCGAATCGGGGCCGCGCTTTTCCCCCGATGGCAAACTCATCGCGTTCACGGCGCGCTATGACGGCAACACCGACGTGTTCGTGGTCCCGACCGAGGGCGGCATCCCCAGACGGTTGACTTGGCACCCGGGTGGTGACGTCGCGCTGGGCTTCACGCCAGACGGGAAGTCGGTGCTCTTTTCGTCAGGGCGCGAAGTGTACACAAACCGCTACCTCCAGCTTTTCACCGTGCCGGTCGAAGGCGGCGGGCCGACGCGCCTCCCCATCCCGCACGCCGCGAAGGCCGCGATTTCGCCCGACGGGAAAATCATCGCCTACCTGCCCGTCTCCGAAGCCTCCGACCAATGGAAAAACTACCGGGGAGGCACGGCCGCCCGCCTGTACCTCTTCGACACGACGACGAACGCAATTGAAAAGGTCTCGCAGCCGGCTGGTCGCTGCAACGACATCGATCCGGTCTGGCTCGGCGACCGCCTCTATTTTCGCTCGGACCGCGAGGGGGAGTTCAATCTGTACGCGTATGAGCCGGCGACGAAGCGGGTCGCGCGCCTGACCAAACACACGGACTTCCCCGTGTTGGGTCTCTCCGGTGCAGCCGGCCGCCTCCTCTACGAGCAGGCGGGCGGACTGCATTTGCTGACGGTGGCGTCGGGGACCGCGAACCGGCTGAAGATCGGCGTCGCGGCGGATCTCACAGAAACGCGTCCGCGATTCGCCAAGGCGACCAAGTTCGTCCGTCAGGCCAGCCTCTCGCCATCGGGCGCGCGGGTCGCGTTCGAAATTCGCGGCGACATCGTGACACTGCCGCGCGAGAAGGGCGATGAACGGAATCTCACGCTTTCGCCCGGCGCGCACGAGACGCACCCGGCGTGGTCGCCGGATGGAAAGCAGATTGCCTATTTTTACGACGCGAGCGGCGAGTACGCGCTGCGGCTTGTCGCGCAGGACGGTCGCGGCGAGCCGCGGGAAATCGCGCTCCACGGCACCGGCTTTTACGACAACCTGCGTTGGTCGCCGGATGGCAAGCAGGTCAGCTACGTGGATAATTCGCGCACGATTTGGATCCTGAACATCGCGAGCGGACAGCAGACCAAGGTGGACGCGGATCCGATGTACGGTCCGGTGAAAGTGCTGCACCACTCCTGGTCACCCGATTCCCAATGGCTGGCCTACACCCGGAACTCGTCGAGTTATCTCAACACCATCCGCCTCTATTCGCTGAGAGATGGAAAGTCGTTGCCACTTTCCGACGGACTCGCGGACGCGTCGTTTCCGGTGTTCGACCCGAACGGCAAATATCTCTACTTCGTCGTGTCCACGGACGCAGGGCCGGTGCAAGACTGGTTTTCGCAGGCCCGTTCCGATTTGGCTGCCAGTCGTTCCATCTATCTCGCGGTCCTCGCCAAGGGCGTTCCCTCGCCGCTCGCGAAGGAGAGCGACGAGGAGGGCGCGAAGAAGGATTCCGCCAAGGACAAGAAAGAGGGCGACCAGGACGACAAGTCCCCGAAGCCGGAGAGCAACGGGGAGGCGAAGCCAGCCCCCAGCCAGGAGGGCAAGGAAGGGAAAACCGCGAAGCCGCCAGTCGTCGTGACGGTCGATGCGGACGGTCTCGCGCAGCGCATTCTTGGGTTGGCGTTGAAACCGGCGGGGTATTCGGATCTGCAGGTGGGCGCGACGGGGCAGCTTTATTACCGCAAGGAACCCGGCGCGGTGCGCGGGGCCGACACCAGTCTGAACCGATACGATCTGGAGAAACGCAAAGAGGATACGCTGGCCGAGGCGGTGGCGGGTTTTCAGATTTCGATTTCCGGCAAACGCGTACTGGTGCGAGTCAAGGACAGCTGGTCGATCTGCGAACTCGGTGACAAACTGGATCTGGCCAAGTTCAAACTCAACCTCGACGCCGTGCAGGTGAAAGTCGATCCCCCGGCCGAGTGGACGCAGATTTTCCATGAGGCGTGGCGGATCAATCGTGACTACTTCTACGACCCGGGCATGCACGGGGCCGATTGGAAAGGGATGCGGGCGAAGTACGCGGCGTTTCTCCCCGACGTCACGACGCGGCGGGACTTGAATCGCGTGATGCAGTGGATGTTCAGTGAGCTCGCGGTCGGCCATCATCGGGTGGGCGGCGGCGATTCGCTGGCCGAGACCGAGACCATCCCGGGTGGTTTGCTGGGGGCGGATTACAGCGTGGAAAATGGCCGCTATCGCTTCAAGAAAGTTTTTGGCGGGCTCAACTGGACGCCCGACCTGCGTTCGCCGCTGACCGAGCCGGGCGTGGACGTGAAACCCGGTGAGTTTCTGCTCGCGGTCGAAGGCGTGGCGCTGCGCGCGCCGGAGAGCCTCTTCTCCCGGTTTGAGCGCACCGCGGGTCGACTCGTGGAAATCACCGTCGGGCCCAATGCCGATGGCTCGGGTTCGCGCACGGTGAAAGTGGTGCCGGTCGAGACGGAAAATTCACTGCGCAACCGCGATTGGGTGGAGGGTAATCTGCGCAAAGTCACGGAGGCCACCAAGGGCCGCGTGGCGTACGTTTACGTCCCGAACACCGCCGGCGACGGCTTCAACTACTTCAAACGCTATTTCTTTCCGCAGACCGATCGAGATGGCATCATCATCGACGAACGGCACAACGGCGGCGGCAGTGTCGCCGACTACTATATCGATCTGTTGCGCCGGCCCGCCATCAGCAATTGGGCGATGCGTTACGGCGGTGATCTCAAGACGCCCGTCGCCGGCATCCAGGGGCCGAAGGTGATGATTGCCGACGAAACCGCCGGCTCGGGCGGCGACCTGCTGCCGTGGATGTTTCAAAAACTCAAGCTCGGCCCCGTGATCGGCACACGCACCTGGGGCGGCCTCGTTGGTGTCCTTGGTTTTCCGCCATTGATCGACGGCGGTTTCGTTTCGGCGCCGGACCTCGCGATCTGGACCGACCAGGGCTGGATTGTGGAGAACGAAGGCGTTCCGCCTGATATCGAGGTCGAGCAGACGCCGGCGGACGTGATTGCCGGGCGGGACCCGCAGCTGGAGAAGGCGATCGAGATTGTGATGAAGGAACTCGCCGCAAATCCGCCGAAGGTCCAGCAGCGTCCGCCGTTTCCCGTCCGCGTGCGACGCTGAGTGCGTGCGGCTCAACCGACCCACGCGCGCGCGTTGTCGAACAGCTTCATCCACGGCGAATCCTCGCCCCAGTGCCGGGGGGTCCAGCTCATGCAGGCGGAGCGAAACACACGCTCGGGGTGCGGCATCATGATCGTGACGCGGCCGGTCGTGGTGGTGAGCGCGGTCAGGCCAAGCGGCGAGCCGTTGGGGTTGAGCGGATACTGCTCGGTGGCGCGATGCTGGTGGTCCACGAACCGGGCGACGACCAGGCCGGACTGGCTGCAACGCTGCAGCGCGGCGGCGTCGGCGAATTCGGCGTAGCCTTCGCCGTGGGCGACGGCGATCGGGATGACCGAGCCCGCCATGCCGGCGAAGAGGAGGCTGGGGCTCTCCTCGATTTTCAACGACACGTAGCGTCCCTCGTAGCGCTCGCTTTGGTTTTGCACGAAACGCGGCCAGTGATCGGAGCCGGGGATGATGGAGTGGAGGTTGCTCATCATCTGGCAGCCGTTGCAGACGCCGATCGCGAAGGTGTCTTTGCGGGCAAAAAACGCCGCGAATTCGGCGCGCGCCCGCTCGTTGAAAAGCACACTTTTGGCCCAGCCCTCGCCGGCGCCAAGCACGTCGCCGTAGATGAAGC
>SXGU01442322.1_pt1 | contig 33902 bp, 30 predicted proteins | sample 3174531 | NCBI WGS metagenome assembly SXGU01 (sample SAMN11356863, study PRJNA531348) | freshwater metagenome | isolation source: freshwater sample F1-140 | place: China: Fuxian Lake, Yuxi | collected 2017-12-25 | reverse complement strand
TTTTTGTAACTGCTTCAACATTTGTGTAAAGTCCACGCATTGTATCATTAATAATTACCTGAGCATAATTGGAATTAGACGCTGGCATATATTGTCGCGCCATTTTATACAACAATACTTCTCTTACCGAAGATGGTTCATGATAACCGTTACTAAGTTTAATATCTTTTAAGCCAAAATAATCTTGATTTTTGAAATGATCCAATTCAATATGCAAAGGATTTTTTGCATTCATTGGATTATAAGAACTGTTTCCTTTGTATTTTACTCCTGCACTGTCAAATTGAATCCCATTTATTTTCACCCATAATGCCATTGTATAGGTGTCAAATCCTTGTTTGGCTGTGTCTAAAATATAGTCCCAATTTGCCTGAGAAAAAGAAATCTCAATTTGTTGAATAGTATCAATCGCATAGAAATTCTGTGCTGATAATTTTGCTGAAGGAAATGCAAAGATTGCAATTAATAGGAGTAGCGCTTTTTTCATTCTTATAAGTTTGTTACATGTACTTTTCTCAGACAGCAGAAAGAAAGAATGGTTTAATCTGAATCTAAAATAAGTCAGAAATGACTAAAACACCCTATCATTTAATAATTAATGAAAATATTATTATCTTAGAGAAAATCTATTTTTATGAAACGACTACTATTCTACTCCATTTTGTCTTTAAGTGTATTTTCTATATCTGCACAAGCTCCAATTATACAATGGGAAAAAAGCATTGGTGGAACAAGCGATGATTACGGTTATTTCATTGAAACGACATCCGATGGCGGATATATAACTGTTGGAACTACCGTTTCGGCCGATGGTGTTGTACCAGGTAATTTCGGGATTGCGGATGTACTACTAACAAAATTGGATTCATCAGGAAATATTGTTTGGATTAAAAATTTAGGAGGAACGGATTTGGAAGAAGGTTATTCCGTTTATCAAACAATAGATGGAGGCTATTTTATTACAGGCTATACTAGATCCAATGATATTCATGTTGCTTCCAATTTTGGAGCTAAAGATATTTGGGTAGTAAAAACAAATGCATTAGGAACCATTCAGTGGGAAAATACTTTTGGTGGCACAAATGATGAACGTGCCTATTATTCAACTCAAACCGTTGATGGTGGATACATATTATCCGGATATACCGAATCGAATAATAACGATGTTACTTTTAACAATGGAGCTGCAGATGTTTGGATTGTAAAAATGGACAGCGCAGGAACCTTACAATGGCAAAAATGTTATGGCGGAACAGGATATGATTATGGCTATCATATTTCTGAAACAACTGACGGAGGATATATTATTACGGCCAACTCCGACTCCAATGATGGTGATGTAACAGGTTATCACGGTGGCACGTCAGATATTTGGATTATTAAAACTAATAATATAGGAACAATTGAGTGGGAACAATGTTACGGAGGAAGCTATCTTGAATACGGGACAACAGCTTATTCTACTCCTGATGGAGGATATATTTTTCCGGATATACCGCATCAACAGACATGGACATAACTTTTACACACGGTGATTTTGAATCATGGGTAGTTAAATTAAATGCAGTCGGAGTAATTCAATGGGATAAATGTTTTGGTGGTAGCTATTCTGACGCAAATTATACAATGAGAAAAACTTTGGATAATAAATATATTATTGCTGGATATTCCTATTCAGTCGATGGAGATGTTACAGGACAGCACCCTGGAGGAGAAGCAGATTTTTGGATAGTAAAAATGGATACAGCTGGAACATTAGAATGGCAAAAATGTGTTGGAGGAGATGGAAACGATCAGGCTTTTTATATTGTACAAAATGCAGACAGTTCCTACACCGCTATTGGTTTATCCAACTCTTCAAATGGTGATATTTCGTCCAATTATGGTTCAGACGATTGGTGGGTGGTTAAATTGGTTCCGCCACCAATTATTACTTCAACTAATTCAACAATCTATACAGCTGCATCATTGGAAGCTTCTGTTTATCCAAATCCATCCACTGGAGAATTTTATTTTAAGAATTTAGAAATAGGTAACAAACTTGAAATTTATGATGTCTCAGGAAAATGCATATTGAATGCACTTTCCAGTTCCTCAACACAAAAGATAAATATAAGCAATAAGGAGAAGGGCATATATTTTTATAGAATTGTTGGCGACAGTGAAGTTAGTGTTGGAAAACTTATTCTTAAATAAGTATAAAAATCACTAATTTCGGAGCATAATTAAACAGTATTATGACAGAGATTAGTGCGGGAAATTCAGTTGCAAGCATTGCATCCAAATTTATTAACAACACCAATAAAAATGTGTTTTTAACCGGTAAAGCCGGAACAGGGAAAACTACTTTCCTGAAACACATCATCAAACACACTTATAAAAATGCAGTAATTGTTGCACCAACCGGAATAGCAGCAATCAATGCCGGAGGCGTAACCATCCATTCCCTTTTTCAATTACCATTTGGAGCATTTATTCCTGTGAGAGACGCAAACATTGAATTTAACGAAAATATTAAAATAAATACTCCAAGCACTATCTTCAAAGGATTTCAACTGAATGCCAGCAAACGTAAATTACTGCAAGAACTGGAACTACTAATAATAGATGAAGTAAGTATGCTTCGCTCCGATTTGCTGGATGCAATTGATACTGTTTTAAAAAGTGTGAGAAGAAAAAATAATTTGCCTTTTGGTGGTATACAGGTTTTATTCATTGGAGATTTATTACAATTACCTCCTGTTGTAAAAGATGATGAGTGGAGATATTTGAAAGGGTATTACAAAAGTGCTTTCTTTTTTGATGCACAAGTGTTACAACAAAACAAACCTATATACATTGAGTTGGATAAAATATATCGTCAGGCTGACAACACATTCATTTCTATACTGAATAATTTAAGAAGTAATCAAGTTACAAAACAAGATATTGATATCCTAAATTCGCATTACAAACCCGATTTTAAACCGGATGTGAAAGAAAATTATATTCATCTCACTACGCATAATAACAAAGCCGACTCACTCAATCGCGAATCCTTACAAAAGCTTGAAAGCAAGTCTTTCTTTTTCAAAGCAGAAATTACCGGTGATTTTAATGAATACTCCTACCCCGTTGAAGAAAACATGGAACTTAAAAAAGGAGCACAAATCATGTTTATTAAAAATGATCCGACAGGAGCTCAACGTTTTTTCAATGGAAAAATCGGAATCATTTCCGACATCAGCGACAAAAACATTGAAGTAAGTTTTAGCGATGGAAGCAAATCTGTAAATATCGAAAAATATGAATGGCAAAATATTAAATATGCCATTAATGAAACGACAAACGAAATTGAAGAAAAAATAAACGGGACATATACACATTATCCGATTAAGCTCGCTTGGGCAATTACCGTACATAAAAGTCAAGGATTAACTTTTTCAAAAGCAATTATAGATATCGGTCAGGCATTTGCTCCCGGACAAGTATATGTTGCTCTTTCAAGGTTAACGAGTCTGGAAGGACTCGTACTTTCATCTCCAATTAATACCAATAGTTTAAATATTGACACAAGCATTACGGAATATTCCAATTTAAAAGAAAGTGATGAAACATTAACAAACTTATTTGAGACTGAATCGTTTTTATTTTTTCAGAATTATGTAGTACAATGCTTTAATTTTTCAACGCTCAATCATGCATTAACAACACATATTGAAAGTTATCAGAAAGACGAACAAAAATCAGCAAAACAAAAACATTTCTATTGGGCATTTGAATTAAAGAAAGAAGTTGATGTTGCTAAATCCGTCTCCGACAAGTTCCTGAATCAGCTAAAACAAATTTTTCAATCCAAACAACCCGATTACAAAGAGCAGCTAAAAGCAAGAGTAGAAGCAGCAAAGAATCACTTCTCTCCTATCTTAAAACAATTTTCAAAAACGATAATTAAACAAATCGAAAATATAAAATCGGAGAAAAAAGTAAAAACATATTTAGAGGAGCTTTCTGAATTGGATGCTTTGTTTTTTAAGCAATTGCAACTTATTCATAAGGCAGAAGCAATGGTGAAAACCGCTACTGAGAATTCTGAATTTTCAAAGGATAAAATTAATACTACGGAAGAAAACAAAGAACGTGTTCAAGAGTTGAGTACAGTTAATATAAAAGTTAAAAGAGAAAGAAAGTCGCGAGGTTCCACTCGCGATGGCGAGCCAAGCCTCGCCAAAAAAATTGATACAAAAAAAGTTTCTTTTGATTTATATAAATCAGGCAAAACTGTAGAGGAAATTGCTGCAGAAAGAAAAATGGTAACCATGACCATTGAAGGACATCTTGCACATTATGCCGGATTGGGAATGGTAGATGTAAAACAATTTGTTGACGCAGAGAAAATGAAAAATATTATTACCGTTTCCAAAACATTGGACACAACTCTGTTTGGACCTATCAAACAATCCTTGGGTGACGAATACTCTTACTCAGAGATTCGATTTGCAATGGCTTATTATCTGAACTCGAAAAAGTAATTACTTCACCACCGTTACACTTCCTAAATAAAAATGTTTTTTATCAAAAATATCTAATACATTTATTTTGTAAACGTATACATCTTGCTGAACAATGGTGCTACTCCACCTGGTTGTTCCATCCCAAGGCCTGTTATAATCATCAGTTGTATAAATCATCATTCCCCAACGATCGTAAATTTCCATTTGGTATTCAGCAATCCCAACTCCGTAGCCCTGAAAAGTATTATTTGTTCCATCTCCATTCGGAGTAAACGCATTTGGAACATAAAACTGAAATTCATCTGTTATTGAAATTTGTATCGATGCTGTGTCTAAACAACCGTAAATATTTGATACGATTAATAAAGTAGTATATGTTCCAATATCAGGATAAGTATAAGAAGGATTTTGATTAGAAGATGTTCCATTCATTCCATCTCCAAAATTCCAACTCCAACTGTTTGCTCCAATGCTTTCATCAGTGAAATAAATAGTTGAATTAAACATAGTAGCTTGGGTTGTACTGGCTGAAAAGTCAGCAACAGGAATAGGATACACATGAATATAATTTGGTAAACTATATACAGAGGTACAGCCCCCTGCACTAGTAACAGTTACACTCACAGTATAATCTCCCTGCGATGAATAGCAATAATTGGGATTCGCTAGTGTGCTTGTTCCTCCATCACCAAAATTCCAATTGTAAGAAACAGCACCAATTGAAGTACTTAAAAAATTAACACAAGCATTTCCACAAAAGGCAGTATTATCCGCAATAAAAGAAACGCTAGGTGAAGTACCAACAGTTACTAAAGTATTAGATGTAATTGTGCAACCATTGGCATCAGTTACTATTAAAGTATATGTTGTATTTGTAATTGGAGAAACGGTAATGTTATCTGTAATTTGTCCACCATCCCATGCATAAAAATAAGGACTAGTTCCTCCACTTACATTCGACTGAAGAAGAATACTTTGTCCTGCACACAATCCACCAGTTCCATTATTAATAGCTAATACTAAAACTGGTGGTTCAGTTATTATGACGGATGTTGTTGCGGTACAACCTGCAGAATCGGTAACTGTTACTGAATAATTTGTTGCAGTTAAATTTATTGCATTGGAAGATGTTTGTACAGGAACTGTTGACCAAATATAATTTAACAGTCCGCTTCCACCAGAAGCGAGAGCAATTGCTGACCCATCATTTCCTCCATTACAAGTAACATTTGTCTGAGAAGTGATTACTACCGAAGGACCAACAGAGCTGGTAATTGTAACAGTTGAAGAACTAGAACAACCTGTTCCATCCGTTACAGTTACTGTATAGCTATTAGAAGCTAAACCAGTTGCAGAAGAACCAATTTGTCCGTTACTCCATAAATATATATATGGTCCGCTTCCACCTGTAACATTTGCGACAGCCGAACCATTTGTTCCTCCTCCGCAATTATTATTCGTAAGTGCGGTTGCAGTAACAGTTAATCCACCCGATGCGGAAAATAATGTTACCGTATCAATATAAAATTTATTGCAATTGGATGGAAAACTCACAGTAACAGTATATGTTCCTGCACATAAACCAGTTGCTGTTTGAGTAGTTTGAACAGGAACAGTACTCCAGGAATATTGGATATTAGTTGTATCTCCACAAGTCATCGAAAAATTTGCAGTTGCTATGCCATCACAAGTGCACGGTGCCGGATTAACATGTGAAACAGAAAAATTAACAACATTTCCTGTTGTAACATCAATAGATGAAACGAAATTTTTTCCGCAAGCATACAAAATATTATTTCCACCTAATTTCAAATCATAAATTGTATCTGTAGTATTTATTGTTTGCAAAAGTGAAAAACCTGCATCATACACTTTTATTGAATTTGCTACAGCAGCATAAATTGTTTCGCATTCATCAACATCTAATCCTCCCCAACGGATAGAATCCTGAGAAAGAAAAAATGGCCAAGAATAAATAGCCGTGCTTGAAACAGATGCACCGGTATTTTTATTAAACTTAGTCATGTAGGTTCCATTCGACATGTATAACCAGTTTGGACTGGCTACCATTCCATTAAATCCGTTTGTAAAAGAATTTGGATTTGCAATAGAACCCACACCTAATACGTAAGCATTGATGTAAGCTTCTTTCATTGGATAACCATCGTATACCTGATAAGCAGTGGGAGATAAAGCAGGAACAGGTAATTTTAATAATACATTGTCGTGAGAGCTGCCATATACATTTGATTTATTGGAAGCCATATAACAAGTTCCACCTGCAGGGTCAACGGCTACAAGTGACATATCATGAAAACCTTGAGTTGCGCCTAAAACATTGACAGGAACAATGCTTGTCATATTTGTATCCAATACACAAGCTTGATTGGTAACTGTATTTCCACCACCTGCAACAATGATTGTATTGGAACATTGATCATAAGCTACTCTCCACATTTCAAGAAGCTGAGGGTCACCAGAAAAAATTCCAACCAGTGAGCCGGATGAATTAACTTTTATTGCACGTGCTCCACCCCCCGTTCCTGTTCCAACACCTTCAACTAAATAGCAAGTTCCGGTAACTCTGTCAACTGCAAAATCACCATAATTACTTGAAAACGTTCCTGCTGGAAGAGAAAGAAAAAATGGAACAGTAAATGTCCATTGAATAACACCTGCGCTATTTAATTTTACTAATTGAAAAGGATAATAGGATCCATAAACATAAACATTCCCATTCATATCATAATCTACATCGTAGGCAGAGTTTGTATTGGGTCCCCAACCGGGATTAGCCATATTAGGATTGGTTGTCCAAGGATCTATAATGATTGTTTTTTTAGAATCAACATTTTTTAATTGAAATGACATTTTGTTTTCTGAAATGATATAATTTGAATTAATTTTATTTCCATCATCATAAAATGTTTCCGGAGCATGATCAGTAAATTCTCCCAATAAAGTTTGAATAACAACATCTCCGTTTTTATTCAATGACACACTGGTTGCATTTTTATATTCCATTTTTATTTGTGACACATCAGCTCCCGGATGAATAATTAAATTATACTTTATTCCGGGTTTTCCTTTTGGAAAAATATATTCAGCATCAATTCCCTGATATAAATTTTTGTATGTAATTTTCTTAAATGCTTTTGCTTTGAAAGTTTGCTTATCACCATTTGCATAGGAATAAAAATTTGAAGTTTCCTCTTCTGCTAAAATTGATAATTGCTCAGAAACATTTTCCCACTCTTGAACAAAAAAACAAGTTGTTCCTTTTGCTCTTCTTTCTAATTTGATTTCTGTTCCATCGGCATTTTTCTTTCTAAAAAAAACTTCCGATCTGTAAACAACACCGGTTTTAGTAAAAAATGCATGAATCATCCCTAAATCAGCCATATAGAAAGGCTTTTCTTCAGAAACAGCTAAAATCTGTTCATCAAACTGACCGACATTTTGAACAAAGTCAAGATTTTCAAATGCATTTGTCGTCCACTTAGCTTCTGCTGAATTAACTGTATTTACAGGTGTTTGCTGCTTATTTTGTCCAAAAGAGAAGTGGACCACAATCAGAGCAAGAAATATTAAGAGAGAGATTCGTTCTTTCATGTCATTAATTATTTTACCTCAAACTTAATCTCATAATAAAGAGATTTCAAACCTAATTGTCAGTTAATATTAATTTTCTAAATATACATATTATAATTTTTTTACTATATTTACTATATTTATTGTATTTTATTATTAATTTTCTATGAAGGCTTCTGAGCAACTTTTCAGGCTGATAAAATCACTTTCCAAACCAGAAAAGAGGTATTTCAATCTCTTTGCTTCAACTCATCAGGAATCAAGCTCCTATTTGAAGTTGTTTGATTTTATCAATAAACATGAAAATTATGATGAAAGAAAAATAAAAGAGCATTTCAAAAACGAATCCTTTACAAATCAATTTGCCGTTACAAAGCACATGCTTTATCAATTGATATTAAAAAGTATGGCGCAATATCATTCAGAACATTCTATAGAAATTATTCTTCGGGAAATGCTTTCTTCCGCCCATTTTCTTTTTGAAAAAACTCATTTTAATGAATGTAACACGCTTATTCTGAAAGCAAAAAAACTCGCATATAAATATGAGAAATTTGAGATTCTAACCGATATTATAAAAATTGAAAAGAAATTAAACACATCTGAAACAAATGATATTAATACTTATAACGCTGCTTTGGTTCTTTTAGAAGAACAAAAAAATATTTCCCAAAAACTTGAAAACATAAATGAATATTGGATTCTTTTCAGAAAAATATCTATGCTGATGGTGAAATACATTCACCTTAGAACTGAGAAAGAAAGGGCGGAGGTAAGAACAATAATTGAACACCCCCTTATGCTGAATGAAGAAAATGCTCATACTTTTCAATCGAAAATATATTTTTATCAAATCAAAGCCTATTATTATCGCTTGATTGGAGAAACAGAAAAAAGTTCTATTGCACGGATTGAATTACTAAAGCAGTGGGAAAAGCAAGAACATTTTACAAAAGAAGATCCATCCGGTTATATTCAAGCCATCAAACAAGTGTTAAATATTCAATTAGATGCGCAAAAATATGAGGAGTTTATTGTCACAATTGAAAAGTTAAAAAGCATAAAGTCTCAATCTGAATCAGTTAAATTATCCATTTTTAATACATACTACCAATTAAAACTTGTTTATCAGATTAATACATTTTCATTAGAAAGTGATGAATTTGTAAACGAATCGATTCAAGAAATGGAAAAATTAAAAAATAAATTATCTAAAGAGGTAGAATTAACAATGAGTTATTTGTTAACACTCTGCTTTTTTATGAAAAATGATTTCAAAAGTGCATTAAAGTGGAATAATAAAATCATGAGTGATAACTCAACCGGCTCAAGAGAAGACTTAAAATCATTCTCTAAAATTTTAAACTTAATTATTCATTATGAACTAAAAAATTTCGATTTGTTAGAGTATATTTTAAAATCAACTTATAAGTATTTACTAAAAATGGAACATCTTCATCTTTTTGAAAAAACAATTTTAAAATTTATTCATCAATTACCGAAAACGAATGCACGGGCTGATATTATTCCACATTTTATGGTTTTAAGAACTGAATTTGCAGAACTAGAAAAAAACCCAAATGAAGATAAAGTAACAAGGTACTTCAATTTTGTATCTTGGCTTGATAGTAAGATAGAAAACAAATCGTTTGTTGAAATAGTAAAAGCAAAACATAAATAGGTATCGCTAATTTTTTTTAAGTATATTTGAAAAAGAACTAAAATCAATATTATGTCGGAAAGAAAACACCCAAAAGGACTACCATTCTTATTCTTCGCAGAAATGTGGGAACGCTTTGGTTATTATTTAATGATTGGAATTTTTACACTCTATCTGAAAGATACAGTGGATGGTTTCAGCATGACTGAAGCAGAAGCATCTGACTTATACGGAACTTTTATCGCTTTTGTGTTTTTAACACCATTTGTGGGAGGTTTATTGGCAGATAGAGTTTTAGGTTATCGCAAATCCATCACTATTGGAGGTTTGATGATGGGAGCAGGATATTGTTTAATGTCGGTTCACAGTCTGCCAATGCTTTACACGTCCATGTTATTGGTAATTATGGGAAATGGATTTTTCAAACCAAATATCTCTACACTCCTTGGAAACCTATACAATGAAGACAAATTCAAAGCAAAAAAAGATGCCGGTTACAGTATCTTTTATATGGGAATAAATATTGGCGCGTTTGTCTGCAATTTCTTTGGCGCTGCGTTATACAACATGCTTGGATGGGGAGCAGCTTTCATTGCTGCTGGAATTGGAATGTTTATAGGTATTATTATTTTTTGGATTGGAACAAAACACTACAAACATGTGGATGTAATCAAACCTGTTCAAAACGGTGATATGCCATTAGGAAAAATATTCGCAATAATTCTTTTACCATCAGTCATTTTTGGATTCATTGGTTATTTTCTAGGTGGAATAACATCACCAACAAATCCTCATGGAAATTTTGTTGGCTCTGATACAACGGATGCATTTTTATTAGGCTGTATTCCAATCATCTTTTTTTATGGAAGATTATTGGTCAAATCGCCTGCAGAAGAAAAACGTCCAATTGCTGCTATGCTTGCCATCTTTGCTGTAGTAATTGCATTTTGGGCAGTATTCAAACAAAATGGTTCAACCTTAAATACTTGGGCTGATCGTTACACAGATAGAGAAATTCCCGCAGCATTGGTCGCTCCATTGAGTTCTTTGGAGCTTGTTGCAACAGTTAAATACGAAAAAGCTGACAGAGTTGTAATGGATAATCAATTCAGAATACCTGATAAATCAAAAACTGAAATGTCCTATCCTCCGTATTTCAAAAATATGAAACCTGAAAATTTGCCGGCTGAAGGAGCAGAGGTAAAACTATTTAATACAAACTTATTTCAATCTGTAAACCCTGGCTGGGTAATTCTTCTTACTCCACTTGTATTGGCATTTTTTGCTTTTCTGCGAAGAAAAGGTAAAGAACCTACAACACCGGCAAAAATTGCATTCGGATTGGTAATCTCAGCACTTTCATGTTTAGTAATGTATGCCGGAGTTATTGCCAGCGAAAACGGAGCAATTAAATCTTCAGCCTGGTGGTTTATTTCATCCTATGGAGTTATCACAATCGGAGAATTGTTTTTAAGCCCGATGGGATTATCATTGGTTTCAAAATTGAGTCCGCCACGCTTAACAGCCTTAATGATGGGAGGTTGGTTTTTATCAACTTCTATTGGAAATAAATTATCTGGAGTGTTAAGCAGCTTGTGGGATGGTTATGAAAACAAAGCCAATTTCTTTATCGTGAATTTGTGTTTATTAGGTGCTGCGGCATTATTATTGTTCTTGATGTTAAAATGGCTGAATAAGATTTTCAAGGAACATAATGTAGGATAAGAAAAACAATAGACAATAAATCAGTAGACAATAGACAAATAAAAAAATAAATAAAACATAATAAACGAAACTTATAAATCATAAAAAAATCAAACCGCTTATAACAAAATCATTTTTTATCATAACAATCATAATCCCGATAGCTATCGGGACTGCGTTCCCCTTAAAATATGAATCGAGCACTATCCTTTTTACTTTTTATTCTATACTCTGTTGCAGCTTCAGCTCAAGAGGAAGTAAAAGCAACTATCGATACGAGTGATGCTAGTTATGCATTTATCAAAAGTGGAAATATTAAATGTGATTCGGCTGTAGTAAATTTCAAACGAAACAATCTAAAAGGCTGTAATAAATTTTATGCAGAAGCTATAAAAGATTATAAAAAAGCTCAAAAGTTAAATCCCACATTGGTTGATGCCAATTATCGTTTGGCACTCACACAAACAAAAACAAAAGATTATAAAAACGCTATTCAAAATTTCGACAGAGCACTAGCTGTTGAACCTGAAAGAGGAGATATTTTTCGTGAACGAGGAGTAGCACAAATGGGATTGGGTGTCGACTCCCTAGCAATAAAGGATTTTAACAAAGCCATCGATAAAAATTATGACGATTACGAAGCTTACTATTATCGTGCCCTGATAAAATTAAAAGGCCGAAATCCACAGCCAGCATTGGAAGATTTTACGCATGCCATTGAATCCAAACCTGATTACAAAGATGCTTATTTCACCAGGGGAAAAATTTATTTAGAAAAAGTGAAAGACTACGTTTTAGCCTTAAACGATTTTAACAAATATATTGAAATGGATCCCGACAGAATTGAAACATATTTGTTGAGAGGAAAAACAAATTATCAAGGAGGAGCTTACAAAAGTGCAGAAAAAGATTTGAGCAGATATATTGATATGGAACCCGATAATGTGGAAGCATTAATTACAAGAGGAGCAACAAGAATTAATCTGGCTAACTATTCCGGAGCTGTAAAAGATTATGATGATGCGATAAAAATTGAACCCAAAAATGTAATTGCATTAATGAACAGAGGAACGGCTAAAGGAGCCATGAAAAACTATGCTGGAGCATTGGAAGATTTGGATTTAGCAATTAAATTAAAATTTGATTATTCGTCTGCCTACATTAACAGAGCATTGGTAAAGTACGCTAACCACGATAAAAAAGGAGCTTGTAAAGATTTGGAAAAAGCGGACGCATTAAATAACGAAAAAGCTGCTGACCTGCTTGAGCAATATTGTAATGATGGGAGGAAATAATTAATATCCTTCCAAAACTTTCTCCTTCTCACCCACTCTATAAATTGTTGTCGACTTATATTTTCCATCTGAATATTCCAATTTAACAAACCCTGTTGTTTTATCATCTTGAAAAACAGAATCAAAACGTTTACGCTTTTTTAAATGTGAACGTTTGCTTCCAGAACCACTTACTAAATAACGATTACTTCCCTCTTTAAAACACTGCAAGTTATGATCGTGGCCAGATGCAAACACTATGTTATCATACTTATTTAAAATGTTTAACATTTGTTTGCGCATCTTTTTATAACGTGGTTGGGATAAATCCTGAGAATATAATCTGTTTATTCCCATCAATCCAAACACTTGAAAAGGAGTACAATTAATTAAAAAACGGAAAGGTTGTTTTGATTTTGCATGTTGTCCGTTTGAATATATTGGATGGTGTGCAACAATAATTACTTGTTCATTCTTTGCTTTTGCAAATACCAGCAAGCTATCCAACCTTTTATAACAAAGTTCTTTCGTTTCTTTCTTTGAGCCAATAGAATTTTTTTTATAAAAATGCAGGAACCATTGAGTATCGATAATAATCAATCGCAATTTATCATTCAGCATAACTGTTTCCGGACCGGGGAGTCCGTTCTTTGGCAAGAATGAAGCATTTCCCTTATTAGCAACAGCCGTCTTTTTTTTTAGATAACCCTCAACATATACTTCCTGATCTTTTAAAATTTTCAACCCATTTCGTTTTTGAGCCTGCCAATCATGGTTACCGGGAATAAAAAATACGTTGCCCTTATACTCTTTTAAAATTTGTAATTGTGATTCCAAATGCAATACCGATTCTTTATTGTCTTTTTTCAATCCACTCGGATAAACATTATCACCAAGAAAAACAACCGAACTGTTTGGGTTTACTAGTAACTCTTCTTTTAACATCAACAAAGCTTTTCCCGGAATGGTATCTTCTCCTGCATCGCCAACCAAATACACTTTATGCTGAATAGCATCTTGTGCAAAAGAATGAGAGAGAAATAAAAGGAAAACGTATTTTATATAAAGCTTCATACTATGTCGTCCCAACGGAACTTTTGAAATATTTATTATTCTAACTACCTATATACAATCCCTATGGAATTTTTATTTTTTATGGACTACCATACTAAAATACTTTTCTTATTGTCCCTTAGGGACAAAACATCGGTAACTCAAACCACCCATCAAAATAAAGTCACGTAGGGACGAAATATTAATCAACAAACAACTATAAAATCATTTTAAGCAAAAAGCTAACCACAACAATACTAACGGTGATTATAAATGAATATTTAATAATAGCTGCACCATTCTTAAACTTAAAAATCAAATGCAGAGCTGTAATCAGTAATGTAAATACTGTTGGTAAAAGTGCGGGATACAATTGAAAGCTTTCAACAAAATTACCTTTAAGCAATTCTATAAAAGCCCGTTGCATTCCACAACCCGGACAATCAACACCAGACATTGCCTTATATGGGCAAGTCATAAAATGATTTTCGAGCCAATGAATAATTGATTGCATAGTATTAAAACAAAAGAGGACGCATTTTGCGTCCTCTTATAGTAAGATAATTTCTTATTAATAATTACCCCAAGGCATCATGCTGAATGCAGCACCAAGTACCATGAAGTAAAATATCCAGAAAATAAAATAGATTGCTGAAAGAGATGTTCCGATAATTCCACAAACTCTACCTGCTTTCATATTTTTTACAGAACTTACAGTATACGCTTCAGGATTTTCGTTAGCTAACTTTTGTGCTTTACTTGCTAAAACAAGCGTAATTATACCACAAATTAATCCCACAATACCAACACAGTAGCAACCTAAAATAGAAATAATTCCTAATACCAAAACTGCAGTTGAGTTAGGCAATGGTTGTTGTCCGAATTGTTGATTGAATTGCTGATTTACTGTTTCTTGATTGGGTGTACCTTGATTTTCCATAGTTGTTTAGTTAATTATAAATCGAAAATAGTAAAGATATTGGAGATGGGCAAAATTATTTATTGATTAATTGTTTATGAATAGCTAAAACCTGCGAAATCAATAGTTCCTGCTCATTGTTGTTAATCACAAAATCGGAGCGCTTAATCTTGTCTTCATCGCTCATTTGCAGTTTAATCCTTGTTTCAACTTCTTCTTTCGAAACACCATCCCGTTTCATTGTACGCTGAATTTTTAATTCCAATGGCGCAACAACAGTTAATACTTTATCCACTTGTTTAAAAGCACCACTCTCAAATAAAATGGCCGCTTCTTTTAAAATATAGGGAGACTTTTGTTTCTTCAGCCAGTTTTCAAAATGCAATCCAACAGCAGGATGAAGAATAGAATTTAATTTTTCTAATTGTTCTTTATTATTAAAAACAATTCCTGCTAATTTTTTTCTATCAATAAATCCTGCATCATTTAATATTGAATCTCCAAAAATGCCAACAACTTGTTTCTTCACTTCTTTATCCTCATCCAACAACTTTTTAGATTCTTCGTCCGCATAATAAACAGGAATACCAAGCAATTCAAACAATCTGCAAACAGTTGTTTTGCCACTTCCTATTCCTCCTGTTATTCCAAGCTTTAGCATGACGTTATTTTCGGATAATATATTCAACTCTTTCGTTGCTCAATTTTACTGAGCGGACATTTTCAGGAAATTTTACAATCTGAACTTTTAATTTATTACTTCCCTGTTCTATTTTTGAATAATCGACCGCAATTTTAAAATCTGAAGGATTGATCTTTCCATAGTCATTATATGCAACTTGATATTTTACAGCAATTTTATCAGGAAATGTTTTTAAATTCAATCCGTTCGGCAAATTTTCAACTTCAACCGGTAACTCAACGATAGCTTCAGTAAATTTTGTGATATTCACTTTCACCTTTACTGAATTTTGTGAAAACTCAACTTGTTTCATAGTTGAAGATTTCACTAGCTTCAAATCCATCAAAACAGTTTTATCTACTTTTTTCAAATTTGTTACTACAGATTCAACAAAAGATATTGTAGTTAAAACCTCTTTTGTTCCCATTATTTCAATTGTTTTAGGCTCAATCTGAACACTATCTGTTTGCTGGAATTGTTCTGCGAATTCGATGTTCAAGTTTACTTTTACAGGAACAGTTTTACTTGTTTTTTTGTTGTAATTAATAAAAACAGTATCCGGTTTTATATGAACTACTTTAATAGCAGAACTAAACTGACTGGTGACTTTATCGAGGTGATTATTACAATTAATGTAGAAATTGTTTTTTATCGAAGTGGATTTCGCATCCTTAATATCAAGCATAATAGTTTCTCTGTGTTGCTTCATTTTATATATGAGCAAGTTAAAACCGGATGATCTAATCTCGATATCAATAATTTCAGGTAATTGATTGACAATTAGTTTATCTGCAGGGAGATTGGTGTATTTAACAGGAAAGTTAACAGATATAGTATATTCCTTTGAAAGAGATACTAAAAGCCATATAAAAATTGAAATCAATAAACAAAAAACAAATGTAACCGCTCGTCTGTTACTTCGAGCTGCATCCTTAGGATTTGACTTTCTATTTTTAAAAAATATTGATTTCAATTTTAAGGCTATTCATATGACCCCGATAGCAATCGGGACGAAAATTATTTTTGTTCAGCTCCAATTAAAGTTGAAGCATCCATTGAAATGGCATTTTTTTCGATTTTTAATTTTACTCCTCCTTCAACAGTAATCATAAATGTTGTTTCGCCAACATCAGCTATTTTACCGTGAATTCCACCAATAGTAACAATCTTATCGCCTACCTTAATGTTTTCACGGAATTTCTTTTGTTCTTTAGTTTTTTTCAACTGAGGACGAATCATGAAAAAATAAAACACAACGATAATTAATACTAACGGAAGAAACTGACCTATTTGACCCATAATTGTTTGTTTTTATTATTTATTAAATTGTTTACTTTTTACTTCTTATTTTTTGTCTATTGTCGACTGCTCTAATTGTCTACTTTTTTACTTCCGAAATCTAACTTCCGACTTCGAACTTCAATTAATCCTCCTCTGGAACATCTACCGTTGCCATAATCGTCAATACCTTAGTGCTTGGTGTACAATTGGTAGTAAGTGTAATTGTTTTTTGAACCAAACCCGATTTTCCTGCACTATCAAATGTCACATCAATTTTTCCTTGTTCTCCCGGTTTGATGGCACCTTTTGGATATTCAGGAATTGTACATCCACAGCTACCTAATGCATTGGAAATAACTAAATCCGAACCGCCATTATTTTTAAACAAAAAGGTAAAAGAAACTTTTTCTCCCTGAGTAATTTTTCCAAAATCATGCTTTTCTTCCTCAAAAGCAATGTTGGGTGCCGAACCTGGTGCCGCTTGTTTTCCTGAAGCCGTAGCAGGAACATTTATCACATCCGATGAAATGGTTCTGTCGCCATCCTTTGGATCTTGTCCGCATGAAATCATCAATATGGATGATATTAATGCTAAAAATAATTTTGTCTTCATGATATATACTTAAAAACTAAATTTCACTTCTCGAGAGATTTCCACATTTCTCGCTCCCGATAGCTATCGGGAGACGCTCCACAAACAACCAACAACTAATAACCAGCAACTATTCCATCAACCCTCTACCCATTTTATTCAACTTGCTTCCTGCTTTTAAATCAGCAACAATTTTATCTAAAATTCCATTAATAAATATTTTACTTTTTGGAGTGCTATACATTTTTGAAATTTCGATAAACTCATTTAAGGAAACTTTAACCGGTATGCTGGAAAAATGCAAAATCTCTGTAATGGCCATTTTCATTAACAAAACATCCATTATAGCTATTCGTTCAACTTCCCAGTTTTTTGTTTTATCTCCAATCATTTTTTCTATCTCATCGTTACGAACTGCTGTTTCACGAAACAAATCTTTCACAAACTGCATATCTTCCTCTTTGTCTTTATACAAAGTCATTAAAGCTGCATCCTGATTCACATTTTCTTTTGTGCTTTCAATCATCTTTACAATCATCGGATTCACAATATAGATATCATCACCCCAGTGCAAGTTTTTTTCTTCGTACAAATGATTCAACAATTCAAAATCTGCAATTGACTCCCTGAACATTTCCAAAACAAAATCACGATGTGTGTTGAATGAATCATCCGAAACATTCATATATTTTTCAAATTCAGGAGATGCTTTAATGTTATTGAAAACTTTTTTTACTAATTCAAATTCATTATTCCAACTTATTCTGCGGTTATTAATTTCACGTTGAACATGAATGTTATCAGCAAGTTGATTAATGAACTTATTTTCAATAAATTTTAAATTTGGGTTTAAATCTTGCTCGGTTGGAAGTCGTTTGGTTTTTGCTTCTTCCATTAATACTTTAGCAACGTGTTTTAATTCTATTAAAAAAGCTAATTGATAAATAAACAGATCATAGATTTTCTCTATCCCGGTAAATAAATCCTTTTCACTCTTCGCTAAATCTTTTGTATCAGATTGAAAAAATCCATACAAAGCCTGCATCACCTTAATTCTTAAATACCTTCTGTTTAACATAACTACGAATTACGTCCCTCGACTCCGCTCGGGATGACAATGAACTTAAAATTTAACTTTAATCTTACCAATATCTTCCAATCTTTTTTCAGCTAAACGATTTGCTGCCATATAGGTTGGAATATTTTGCTCTTTTGATAATTTGAAAATATTTAAAGTGGTATCATAAATTTTTTCAGCATGTGCCATTGCTCTTTCACGGTTATATCCTTCTAATTCATAATACACATTTATAATTCCACCTGCATTCACAACAAAATCAGGAGCGTAAATAATCTTTTTTTCAATCACCATTTTACCGTGAACGTTCTCATCCGCTAATTGATTGTTTGCTGCACCACAAATAATAGAACATTTTAATCGGTTCAAAGTATCAGTATTTACAGTTGCTCCCAAAGCACATGGAGCATAAATATCCATATCTAAATCGTACAATTTATTTCCATCTGTAATCACCTCAGCACCTGTTTCTTTCGAAATTGCTTTCAAACGCTCTTCATTAATATCAAAGATAGAAACCTTTGCACCTTCTTTCACCAAATGCTTTACTAGGTTTTCGCCTACATGACCAATTCCCTGAACAACTACTTTTTTTCCTGCCAGACTATCATTTCCCCATTTCTCTTTTGCAGATGCTTTCATAGAAAGATATACTCCATATGCAGTAACCGGAGAAGGATCGCCACTTCCACCCATATTTACAGGCAAACCGCTAACATAATCGGTTTCCATTTTGATGTACTCCATATCTTTTGTACTCACACCAACATCTTCTGCAGTAATGTATTTTCCTGATAGACTGTTTACAAACTTTCCAAATCTGCGCATCAAAGCTTCACTTTTCTGAGTTTTTGAATCGCCAATAATTACTGCTTTCCCACCACCTAAATTCAATCCTGCTACTGATGATTTATAAGTCATTCCTCGTGAAAGTCTCAACACATCTGTCAATGCTTCCATTTCGTTATTGTACATCCACATACGCGTTCCACCTAAACTCGGACCTAAAACTGTGTTGTGAATGGCTATGATTGCTTTTAATCCTGTATCGTTATCGTTACAAAACACCACTTGCTCATGATTATTTAAGCCCATTTGAGCTATCACAGGGTTTTCTGCCAAATGTGATTTTTTTATATCCAGAACTTCCATCTTACGTTTTTTGTTTATGTTTTTGTAGAATGTTCGTTATTTTTTTGAGTACTTTTGAACCGCTAAAAATACCGCCAGCTTTTTATTTGACCGCAAAATTATATTTATTTTCCGAGTGGGCAAAAATAAACAGACAGAAGCGTACTTTTAACAGATTAAAGATACAAAGAATCAAATTGGGCTCACTAAAACATATCAATAAATATCTTTATAAGTACCGGTTACGACTGCTTTTAGGACTATTATTTGTTGTTGCCTCCAACTACTTTGCTGTAACAGCCGTTCCATACGTTAGATTAACTATTGATTATCTTGGAACTTCCGTTTCACAAGGAATTCCGGCTTCTGAAAGTTATCATCAATTACTGATTTATGGACTTTATACCCTGGGATATGCCATTCTTAGTGGTTTTTTCCTGTTTTTGATGCGTCAAACAATTATTGTTATGTCGCGCCTGATTGAGTATGACTTAAAAAATGAAATGTATGAGCATTATCAAAAACTAGACACCGCATTTTACAAACGAAATAACACTGGCGATATGATGAATCGTATCAGCGAAGATGTTGGGAGAGTAAGAATGTATATTGGTCCGGCAATAATGTACATTTTTAATACTTTGTTTTTGTTTTTGTTTACTATTACCGAAATGGTAAATGTAAATTTCGAATTAACACTGTATGTATTGATTCCATTGCCCATTTTGGCCATATCAATTTACTATGTAAGTAATACTATAAATAAAAAAAGCACAAAAGTACAAGAACAATTATCCGGAATAACTACTCATACACAAGAAGCATTTTCAGGAATACGAGTGCTAAAGGCTTACGGCCGAGAGGATAAATCCATTTCCGATTTTGAAAAACAAAGCAATTCATACAAAAATCTGACAATGGGATTGGTGAAAGTGGAAGCATTGTTTCAGCCTTTTATGATTTTATTGATTGGATTAAGTACGTTGTTTACCATTTATATTGGTGGAATGCAGGCCATAGATCATAAAATTTCTTATGGAAATATTGCCGAATTTATTGTTTATGTCAATCGTTTAACCTGGCCAATTGCATCATTAGGCTGGGTAACATCACTGATTCAACGTGCAGCAGCTTCACAGACAAGAATCAACGAGTTTTTGCATACAAAACCTGAAATCACAAGCCAATTAGCTACTTCCGAAACGATTAACGGAGATATTGAGTTTAAAAATGTCAACTTTGTTTATCCTGATTCGGGAATAGTTGCTTTGAAAAATGTTTCCTTTAAAATTCCAAAAGGCAAAACCTTAGCCATTATTGGAAGAACAGGTTCAGGGAAATCCACCATTGCAAATCTTATGTGCAGGCTTTACGATGTAGATTCAGGTGAAATTTTAGTAGATAAAAACAACATTAAAAATATTCCGATTTCTGCATTGAGAAGCCAGATTGGTTACGCACCGCAAGAAGTCATTTTATTTTCCGATACAATTACACACAACATTGCTTTTAGTATTGATGAAGAAAATCAAAAAGCTGATGTAATTGTACAAGCAGCAAAGGATGCGGCTATTTATTCTAACATTATGAGTTTCAAAGATCAATTTGAAACCATTGTTGGGGAAAGAGGAATTACTTTGTCGGGCGGACAAAAACAAAGAATTTCCATTGCACGTGCAATTATAAAAAAACCTCAGATAATGATTTTTGATGACTGTCTTTCAGCTGTTGATACTGAAACAGAGGAAGAAATCTTAGGAAACCTAAAAAAGGTAATGGCCGATAAAACCAGCCTGATAATTAGTCACCGCATTTCCACAGTTAAAAACTCCGATAACATTATTGTGATAGATAAAGGAGAAGTAATAGAATCGGGAAATCACCAACAACTGATTGAAAAACAAGGCACTTACTTCGAATTGCACAAGATGCAGTTATTGGAAGAGGAAAAAACTGCCTGAACATTCCATTTAGTCTTTATCCAATAGAATTTTCGCTATTAACAAGCTATCAAAAGTTATTAACAAGGCTTGTTTTAGCAAGTTTTTTTGTAAACATTTGTCAGAATCTAATTTAAAAACGAACAAACAACACATTAGCAAAGATGGAAGAAGGATTTGACAAAAACGGAATGGACAGAGAAGAAATTTTCTCGAAATCTGTTAGAGCAGGTAAAAGAACATATTTTTTTGATGTTAAAAGCACAAAAGGAAATGATTACTATTTGACAATTACAGAAAGCAAGAAGCGCTTTGGTGATGACGGTAAATTCTTTTATGAAAAACATAAATTGTTTTTATACAAAGAAGATTTTGAAAAATTTGCAGAAGGATTGAATGAAGCAGTAGCACATATCAAATCTATTTCTCCTGCAATTGAACCTCGTCCGGAATATGTTCCAAGTGAACATCATAAAACGGAAACTCCTAAAACTGATACTAGTTTTACGGATGTGAATTTCGAGGATTTAGATAAGTAAACAATAAAATTGTCACTATAAAATCCCTGTTCTGTTTTATAACGGACAGGGATTTTTTTATTAGACGTTATAAATTTCACACATGAACACAAACGACTGGATAGGATTTATAGGAGTAAGTATTTTACTGATTGCTTTCTTTTTAAATCTCTCGAACAAACTTCACAAAGACTCCTACACTTATATCCTGATGAATATTTTCGGAGCTGGAATAGCTTGTTTAGCTTCTGTATTAATCAATTATATTCCTTTTGTGATATTGGAAGCTTGCTGGACAATTGTTTCCTTAATTGCCTTAATTGGGTTTATGAGAAAGAAATCCGCATAATCTAAGTACCCTTCCTTGAAGGAAACATCTTACGGATAACAGAAAAACCACTTCCGGTATTTTCAGTAAACACACCTTGACTGGAATTTTTAATTTCTTCTATAGAATAAAATGCGGTTGGATTATGTTTCCGGATTAACCCAATAACCTCTTTTACATTTTTACGTTTGATAATGGTAAAAATCATTTTCACAGGACCAAAAGCTCCTTGTGCATCTACAACTGTAATTCCGTGATTTTCTTTTTTTAATGCATTCAACAAATCGCCACAATCCTGATTGGTAATAATTCGGATAACTTGTAAGCCCAATGCTAATTTTTCTTCAATCCATAATCCAACATAGGTACCCGTTGCAAATCCACCCGCCCACGCCAAATAACATGCCCAGTTATTTAAATTTTTCATTACTTGTGCTACTACAATAATCCAAATCAACACTTCAAAAAAACCGAGCAATGGAACAATTTTTTTAAATCCTTTAGAAATAAAAACGTGACGGATAGTTCCTAAACTCACATCACAAATACGCGAAAAGAAAATAATTAAGGGAAGAATAATCCAAGCATGGTAATCGAAATTTCCTAAGGCATCAAAAAACATTGTTTCTTATATAAAGTACAAAACAAAAATACGGGCAAAAAAAATCCCCTGCCGGAGCAGAGGATTTATTAACTAACAATCAAATGTTTATTTAGCTATCACCATTTTGTTTGTCTTTCTTCTCTTATCAGCAGTTAAACTATAGTAATAAATACCTGGTCTTAAATTTTTCTTATTAAATACAATAGAATGTTTTCCTCCCTGCATTGGTGAATTAACAAGCGTTTCCATCAATCTTCCATACGCATCCCAAATTTGTAAATTCACATTTGCTTTAGCATTTAGCGTAAACTCAATAGTTGTATTATCTGCAACAGGATTAGGATAATTTGTCAATTGCAAATCATCTTTTGATGCTGCAATATCTTTCACAGTAACAATATCATTTACACTTGTAATATTTGTAGAATAAATTCCACTTGCATGTGTTGCTACAACTACTAATCCATCTGAGGTACGCGTATCAATCATATCACAAACAGAATTACCAATTGTATTTGTTCCTTGTTGAACCCAAACAGTAGCTGTTCCCATCAATGTATCTGTAGCATATAATCCAATACTTGTTGCTAATAAATAAACTGTCCCATCAGCAACATGGAGAATACTTGCCCAACGCACAGAAGGGCTAGATATTGATGTCAAATCTAAGTTTCCTCCGGCTTTTGCCCAAGTTGTTCCACCATCTTCTGTATAAAAAACACTGTTCAATCCATAGTTCGAAAAAGTAACGATTACCTTGTTTCCATCAAGTGGGTCAACAGCAATGCAGCTAACATAACCATTCGGGAATAACGCTGTAGTAGTTGTTGATGTAATATCTACCGGAGTTGGAGTCCCTACATTGGCATTGTCTACTCGATAAATTCTTTTTACATCCGTTCCATAATACACTCTGTTAGCCGGAGTTTTACAAGCCGTAACTGCAGTTATCATCGCGCTCCCCGGAACTGAATCTACAAACTGTGTCCAATTTGTAGAAATAGAATCCCAATTTCCAATCATTGGAATGCCTGATAAATCATCGTTACGCCATAAATATTTTCCTCCAGCTACATACATGTAATTATTGTTGTTCGGATCAAGTGTATACGGATTTATAAATTCCGGATTTTTTAATCCAATAGGATCTATACGAGCAAAGCTTGTAACGTTTCCTGCTCCATCCATTGTTGCTTTCATCATTTTTGCATTTTGAATAGAGAAATAATAATTGGATTGCCCATCTGCAATAGCACAATAAGAACCATCACCTCCACGGGGCTGAACCCAAGGAGTAGTTGGCGAAGCAGTATTGGTATACCAACTTCCATTATCCTGTGCTCCGGCTATAATAATATTGTTTCCCGGTGTTGCGTGATCAATTGCAACAGTATAAAACATGGAAGTTAAATACCCGTTGTTAAGCGATTGCCAAACTACTGCAGCTGCAGTATCATTCATAGTTTTAAAAACTCCACCATCGTTTGCGCTGTACATTATATCCGGATTGGATGGTGAAAATTCTATACAATGTTGATCGGGATGGTGATTGGCGTAAGAGTTAATTACTGGCAATGCTGAAAATTGTTCGTATCCACCAATAAATGTGGTATTAACAGAATCTTGAAAACCTGTAGTAGAACGATATAAATTTGTTCCACCAATGTAAACAACATTTGAGCTTCCCGGTTTTACTCTTACCACCATGTCGTAAGAACCTTGTACTCCCCATTTGTCAAACATTCCACCCGTAGCTGGTAAGTTCACTGATAAATCCTGCCAAGTTCCTCCTGCTCCTGCTCCACTTCCCGATACATATGTATATTTCCAAAAGCTGTTCCACTCAGGTGTTCCTAAATAATTGTAAGTTACTTTTCCGAAACCGGGAGTGTTTGCTAAAAAGTAAACTTCGTTTTCGTTGTTGGGATTTATTCCTGCAACTATTCTATTATAAGCTGTTGGAAATCCTACAGGTAAAATATTTGTAAAAGCCGACCCTGAATCAGAACGCCAAATTCCTTTTTGTGTTCCGTCATCGCTACAAGTTGCATAAACAACTCCGGTTGAAGAAACCTGCACATCGGTAAAATAAGAACTACCACCAATAACTGTCGACCAAGAAGTTCCACCATTCAAACTTCTGGTGATTCCGCCATAAATTGCTGCATACACTTCTTCTATTGAATCGTTTGCCGAATTATCAATAGCCATATTCCAAACCAATTGCCATCCTGTTGTAAAACCATTTGGATTTCCACTTGATGTTGCTGAAAGTGGCAACCAAGTCATTCCACCATCTGTTGATTTAAAAACTCCATCTCCTAAATAATAAGCTCCACTTCCACTGCTTGCCGAAGCACCATAAGCTTCACCACTTCCATAATACCAGGTATTTGTATGTGTTGTGCGTTTATCCTGAACCAAACAGGTTGCATTTTTTAATTGAGACAAAGTATTTGTTTGCGACCAAGATGTTCCGCCATTTGTTGAAATCCACATTCCACCGGAGCAAGAACCTGCCAACAATCTGCTTTCATCACTTACATCAATCCCAAAAGCACGAGTCCTTCCGCCAACATTCCATGGTCCGCGATTGGTCATTGTTAAACTAGCCATACTTCTGTCTACTTGCAAATCGTTTGGTAAAGTTGCCGCATAAGCTAATTCTAACTGACGGATATTATCAGGAATTCTTCCGGTTGCCGGATCTGCTAAGCGGGAAACTTCCCATTTCGATCTTTTGGATGCACCATGCACCATTCCTTCATCCGCAGAAACGATTTGTTTTTCAACTTCTGTTTTTTTGACTTGCTTTTTCTTTTTTACCGGGTCACCATTAGAAATAACTATTGCAAAGGCCGAGAAGGATAATACAATTGTAGAAATTAAAGTAAGTTTTGTTTTCATTGAATTGGTAGTTTTTTAGGTAATCAAATATAACACTATTTATACTTCTTTTTCATCTGCTCTACAATTTCGAATGCGGCCGGACAAACATAAGTATTCTTAATAGTTAAATCGAGCAATTGATAAAAACGTTTTCTGTTTGTATGAGGGTATTCGCGACAAGCAGCAGGGCGGTCTTCGTAAATCAAGCAATAGTTTTCGGAATCTAAAAAAGCACATGGCGCTTCATTTAAAACAAAATCGCCATCTTCATCTTTGTGTAAGTATTTGGAAATAAAATCGGAAGGTTTTACTCTTAATCTTCTTGAAATTCTATCAATATCTCTGTCGTTAAAAATCGGACTGGTTGTTTTGCAACAGTTCGCACATTTCATACAATCAATTTTCTCAAATGCTTCATCGTGCAATTCGTGAACAACATCATCCAAGTTGTTTGGTTTTTTTCTTTTTAAAACCTCAAACAATTTTTTAGTGTTGGTTTCTGCCAGTCGGGCTTGATTAGGTAGTTTTGATAAGTCCATTGGTGCAAACTTACAAAATTCTGATGGTTTCTTAGTACTTTCGTAAACGAATGAAACAAGTACTCTTAATATTATTTCTATTCATTAATTTCTTTTCTTTCGGACAGAAAATTGAAATACACGCACATCGTGGATTCAGAGGCCACTTTCCGGAAAACACTTTAACTGCATTTAAAGAAGCAATTAAAACAGGAGCAGATTATATTGAATTAGATGTAATCATTTCAAAAGATTCACAAGTTGTAGTTTCACATGAACCTTGGTTCAATCCAAACACTTGTACATCTCCGGAAGGCAATGCAATTACAAAACGATCAAAAAACAATCTTCACAAATTAACATATTCCGAAATTAAAAAATACGATTGTGGGAAAAGGGGAAATAAAAAATTTCCACAACAGGCAAAATTGGCGGAATACAAACCATTGTTATCTGAAGTAATTGAAAAGATGGAAACGTTTACTAAGGACAATAATCTACCTCCAATAAAATACAACATCGAAATAAAGAACAATAAATTCGGAGATGGAAAATATCATTCCGATACAAAAGTCACAGTCGCACTTATTTATAATGAAATAAAAAAATTTAGCATCAACAACCGCATCCTGATTCAGAGTTTTGATGTGAGATGCTTAAAAGAAATTCACAAAATAAATTCTGAATTAAAAATTGGTTTGCTAGTCGCCAATTTCACATCCGTAAAACTCAACATTAGTAAATTAGGATTTACGCCTTATTGCTATAATCCAAATTCTAAAATATGTAAACAAAAAACCATTGAGCAAGCCCACAAATTGGGTTGTAAAGTAATTGTGTGGACAGTGAATTCCGAAAAGGAAATGAAAAAGTTTATCGACTTGGGAGTGGATGGGATTATTACGGATTATCCTAATATTGCCAGTCAAACAAAGTCGACCTCTGTTCATTAGTATTGAAATTCAGGTCATTAATTACGTAATCCCCGTTTTTTTGGATAGTAAACATTATTTTATTACTTTCGGAACGCAAAAAATTTTGTTCATCAAAAACAAATAAATAGATTAAATATGAAGGTAGGAATTCCATCGGAAATTTTTCCAAATGAATTAAGAGTCGCGGCTACTCCAAAAACCGTTAAACGACTCCAAAAGCAAGGCTTTGAAGTTTATATTCAAAAAGGTGCCGGAGCAAAAGCCAATTTTTCGGATAAAGATTTTGAAGAAGCAGGGGCAAAAATTGTAGCTACTGCTGCCGATATTTATGGAAGCTCTGACATTGTCCTTAAAGTTAAGGAGCCATCCATGGAAGAAGTGGACATGATGAAAGAAGGTTTGGTAACACTTAGTTACTTATGGCCAGCTCAAAATCAACCTTTGCTTCAAAAATTAGCAGATAAAAAAGTAAATGCCATTGCAATGGATGCGATTCCCCGTATTTCCAGAGCACAAAAAATGGATGTGTTATCATCTATGGCAAACATTGCAGGATATAGAGCCGTAATCGAAGGTTCATTTCATTTCGGAAGATTTTTAAACGGACAAATTACTGCCGCAGGAAAAGTAGAACCTGCAAAAGTTTTGGTGATTGGTGCTGGTGTTGCTGGTTTAGCTTCTATTGGAGCAGCCAACTCATTAGGTGCAATTGTTCGTGCATTTGATACACGTAAAGAAGTTGCTGAACAAATCGAATCGATGGGTGCAACATTCCTTACTGTAGAAATTGAAGAAGACGGAGCAACATCATCCGGTTACTCAAAAGAAATGAGTAAAGAGTTTATTGAAGCGGAGATGAAATTGTTTTTAGAACAAGCAAAAGAAGTTGACATTGTAATTACTACTGCACAAATTCCGGGTAGACCAGCACCAAAATTATGGATGGATTATCACGTAGATGCAATGAAACCAGGTTCGGTAGTTGTGGATTTAGCAGCAGCTACAGGAGGTAACTGTATGTATACTAAAAACGGAGAAGTATATACAACTCCAAATGGTGTTACTATCGTTGGTAAATTAAATCAACTTCCTACACAAGCATCACAATTATACGGAAACAACTTGTGTCACTTATTAGATGACATGGGGAAAGCAGAAAAATGGAAAATTGATATGGAAGATGCTGTTGTGTCGAGAGCAATGGTAACTCATAACGGAAAAATTAATTGGCCTCCTGCACCACTTCCTGTTAGTCCGACCGCTGGTGGAAAACCAAAAGTTGTTCCTCCTACAGAAGCAGAAACAAAAGCAACTGCAGAAGCAGCAGCAAAAAAAGCAACTACATCCATGGTTATTACTTTGGCAGTAGTTGGAGCAATGCTTTTTGTAGTTGGTAAATATGCACCAAGTGATTTCATTCAACATTTCACGGTGTTTGTGTTATCGATATTTGTCGGATGGCAATTAATCACCAACGTTGCACATGCTTTGCATACTCCATTAATGGCTGTAACAAATGCTATCAGCGGAATTATTGTTGTGGGTGGTTTATTACAGACTACAAATGATATCAAAAATCCAATGACCATTATAGCAGGTATTGCTATTTTGATTGCCAGCATTAATATTGTTGGTGGATTCTTTGTGACACACCGTATGTTGAAAATGTTTAAAAAATAAGCAGCCACATATATTGGTTGATAATAGATAAAAAAAGAAATTATGATTGAAATAGCAAAAGAAATTCAAACAGCAGCATATTTATTTGCAAGTATTCTGTTCATTTTAAGTTTAGGAGGATTAGCCTCTCAGGAATCTGCAAAACGTGGAGTTATCTACGGAATTGTAGGTATGATTGTAGCAATCATTGCTACCGTTTTAGGACAAGGCGTTGAAGGACATGTTTATATTATCGGAGCAATTGCAATTGCTTCTTTAATTGGTATCATGGTCGCACGCAAAGTGGAAATGACTTCCATGCCACAGTTGGTTGCTATCCTTCACAGTTTTGTGGGAATGGCAGCAGTGTTGGTTGGTTTCGGTTCTTATATGGATCCTGAAACACAAAAACTAACAGGTGCTGCACACATGATTCACTTGGTAGAAGTTTTTGTAGGAATTTTTATTGGTGCAATTACATTCACTGGTTCTATTGTTGCATGGGGAAAATTAGATGGAAAGATTCCTTCTAAACCATGGGCATTCAAAGGACTTCAAACTATGAATTTATTGTTGCTTGGAGGATGTACTGTTTTAGGAGTGTTTTTCTGTAAAGCACACGGAACTGATGGAATGCTTCCTTTGTTAATCATGACAGCCATTGCATCTTTCATTGGAATTGTATTGGTAATGGCAATTGGTGGTGGAGATATGCCGGTTGTTGTTTCTATGTTGAACTCTTATTCAGGTTGGGCAGCATCTGCAGCAGGATTTATGTTAGGAAACGATTTATTAATTGTAACGGGTGCACTTGTTGGAAGTTCCGGAGCAATTCTTTCAATGCACATGTGTCACGCGATGAACCGTTCTTTCTTCGCTGTAATTTTTGCGAATGCTACTGCATCATCATCACAAGGTGGAGAGAAAAAAGCTATTGAAGGAGAAGTAACTGCATTGAATCACGAAGAAGTTGCAACATTATTAAAAGAAGCAAAATCTGTAGTAATTGTTCCGGGTTACGGAATGGCAGTTGCAAAAGCACAATATCCAATTTACGATATGGTACAAACATTACGTAAAGCAGGAAAAAATGTACGTTTTGCCATTCACCCTGTTGCCGGTCGTTTACCAGGACACATGAACGTATTGTTGGCGGAAGCAAATGTTCCTTACGATATCGTTTTGGAAATGGACGAAATAAATGAAGATATGCCAGAGACAGATGTTGTCATGGTGATTGGAGCAAACGATGTTGTTAATCCAAGTGCACAAGATGATCCTGCAAGTTCTATTTATGGAATGCCGGTAATTGAAGTTTGGAAAGCAGAAAAAGTAATTATTATGAAACGTTCTATGTCGGCTGGTTATTCAGGCGAAGACAATCCATTATTCTACAAATCAAATTCAGAAATGCTTTATGGTGATGCGAAAGTGAGTGTGGAGAAGTTGTTGTCGTTTATAAAGTAAAACGTTATTAGTAAATTTTAATAGTAAAACGTCCAGAGTAAAACCTCTGGACGTTTTTTTATTTTGTATATTTATATCATGGCAGATTTGTTTCATTATTTCCCTGTAAATGCTCCAATTGAAAAAGTATTTAAAAGTATTTCAACACCGAAAGGATTAGACACATGGTGGAGCAAAAGTTCGAGTGGCAGACCTGAAATTGGAGCACATTACCAACTTTCTTTTGGACCTGAGTATAACTGGACAGCTATAGTAACCATATATATTCCCAACAATGAATTTGAATTGCAATTCACTGACTCTGATACAGACTGGAATACCAGTAAAGTAGGCTTTATGCTTAAAAACAAAAATAGTCTTACTGAAATTCATTTTTATCATACAGGCTGGAAGGAAGACAACGAACATTTCAGAATCTCCAACTATTGTTGGGCAATGTATTTAAGAATATTAAAACGCAATTTAGAATTTGGCGAAGAAGTTCCTTATGAAGATAGATTAAATGTATAAATATAAAAATTGAAAATGAACAAAGACATCAAAGGATACAACAAATCGCAAACAACAGCAGACAAAAAAATCTGTGATTTGTTGGCAACAATTATTGACGAAAATTTGCCTAAAGCAGAAAACAAAGTCTGGCATGCTCATCCTGTTTGGTTTTTGGATGGCAACCCTATTGTCGGTTACAGCAAACAAAAAGCAGGTTGGCGCTTGATGTTTTGGAGTGGTGCCGATTTTGAAGAAGATAAATTAGATGTAGTTGGTGGAAAATTTAAAGATGCTTCTATTTTTTATAATTCAGTTGATGAAATAAATGCAAAAGATTTAAAACGCTGGTTAAAAAAATCCAAGACCATTCAATGGGATTATAAAAATATAGTGAAACGAAAAGGAGTTTTGGAGAGATTGAAGTAGGTATAAGTATGAGAAGCAAAGGAATAAAATACCCATTTACAACAGAAATATGGAAATACCAAGCACCAGGTGGTTGGCACTTTGCTTCCTTGCCACAAAAATTATCAAAAGAAATAAGAGAAAATCTTAAATGGCAAGAAGAAGGTTGGGGCCGTTTAAAAGCTATTGCAGAAATTGGTAACAGCGAATGGGAAACTGCTATTTGGTTTGACACAAAAAAGAATACTTATTTACTTCCTATAAAAGCAGATATCCGAAAAAAAGAAAAACTGCAAGAGGGAGATAAAAAAAAGATAATTGTTTGGATATAATTCTGAAAAGCAAAAAATTCCAAGAAGACATTAAACCTTTCTCCTATTTGACAATCCAACAGATGCATGAAAAAATTACTACTCATAATTTTAAACATCATAATAGGGCTAAGCACTGTTCAAGCACAATTATCAGGACCAGCGCAAATTCTTTATGATTCAGCTTTTGCTCAAGATCCATCTCTTGTAACTTATGCTTCAACAAACGGAGCACAAATTTTTTCTACTCCTGACAGTAGCTCTTTTTATATTCAATGGTTTCCAACTGGTGCAACACCAAATACAACACCACTCATAGTAAGTTTACATGGTTCTCATTGCAATGCATTTATGGAATTCAAAAGCTGGCATCCACAAGCACAATTACACGGCTGTGGAATAATTGCTCTTCAATGGAACCGCTACAACCCAAACCCTCCCTTAGATTATTTTCCTGACGATACACTTTATAACTATATTGACACTTCATTAACAAGAATTAATTATCCTTCAAACAAAGCATTTTTGCATGGTTTTAGTCGCGGCTCTGCCCGTTCGTATGCAATGATTTTAAAAGACATTTTAAGTGGGAACAATTATTTTTGTACTACCATTTCAAATTCCGGTGATGCGGACTTAGCTTACCCATTATATGATTCAATTGACAATGGTGATTTTGGTTTTACACCGTTTGCCGGCAAGCACTGGAATTTATTTTGCGGTGCAAATGATACAACAGTAGGTTGCGTAAAAATGAATAACACGTACAACTGGCTTCAGTCAAAAGGCGCTACTATAGATATTTTCATTCAAGACCCGATATTAGATCACAATGGATTTCAACTTCCTTCCAGTTCTGCTTACAAGGATAGTATCTTAGATAACTATCTGAATTGTTACAACGGGACTTTGGCTATTGACGAAACTCCGGATGAAAATTCAATAAGTATTTTCCCGAATCCTTCTACTGGAATGTTTACTATCGAAAGTAGTACATATAAAATAGAAAGCATTAAGGTTCAGAATGCATTAGGTAAAGTGGTTTATCTATCCGCTTCTCCTATTTCATCTATAAATTTAAATGGCTTAGCAAAAGGAATCTATTTCCTGCACCTAAAAACTGAGAACAAACAACTATTGAATAAAAAAGTAATCATTCAATAAGATAACCCTTTCCTTTCAATAATTTTTTTCAAAAAAATTTGCCAATTAAAAAAATGTGTTTAAATTTGTAACCGATTGGTTACATATTAATATTGAGCCGATATTACAAAACAAATGAGAAGAGACGTATTTCAAGCCATAGCAGATCCAACACGCAGAGAGATTATCGGCATGGTTGCGCACCAGTCCTTAAACTTAAATGCCGTAGCGGATCAATTTAACATTAGTCGCCCTGCTATTTCAAAGCATATTAAAATTTTAACAGAATGTGGCTTGATTACAATAAAACAAAAAGGCAGAGAAAGATATTGTGAAGCCAAATTTGAAAAGTTGAATGAAGTGAATAAGTGGGTGGAGCAGTATAAAAAGTTTTGGGAGCAGAAACTGGATGCGTTGGAGGTTTATTTGAATGAACTACAAGCAACTAACAAACGCGTCATCCCCCTACCCCCTTCAAAGGGGGACAAAAAAAAGAAAACAAATAAAAAATATAAAAAATGACAGCAAAACAAAAAATCACAGTAGAAGTTACAGTAAATCAATCCATAGAGAAAGTTTGGAAAATTTGGACAACACCGGCCGACATAATGAAATGGAACACTGCATCCGATGAATGGCATACACCAAAAGCAGAAAATGATTTGAGAGTAGGCGGAAAATTTCTTTCACGAATGGAAGCAAAAGATGGAAGTTTCGGTTTTGATTTTATAGGAACTTATACTTCTGTAAAAATAAATGAAGAAATTGGATATGTGATGGAAGATGGTAGAACCTGTGTGATCAATTTTAGTAAAGATGGCAAAGCAACTAAGATTGTTACAGTATTTGATGCTGAAACAGAAAACCCAATTGAAATGCAAAAAGGTGGATGGCAAGCAATCGCAAACAACTTTAAAAAATACGCAGAAGCAAATGGATAAGTCGAAACAAAAACTGTCAATAACGAAAACACTCAATGTACCAAAGCAAATGGTGTTTGAAGCATTCTCAAATCCTGAAGCTCTGGCAAAATGGTGGGGACCTGTTGAAGCACCAATTGATGTAATGAAGTTAGAATTCAAAGTAGGTGGATTTTTTCATTATAAGATGAATGGTCATCAGGTTAATTACGGTATTATGAATTACAAAGAAATTGACAAACCAAACAGTATTACTTGGATCAACTCATTCGCCAATGAAAAAGGAGAAATCATCAAACCACCTGTTGAAGGCTT
>SXGU01225491.1_pt1 | contig 33923 bp, 17 predicted proteins | sample 3174531 | NCBI WGS metagenome assembly SXGU01 (sample SAMN11356863, study PRJNA531348) | freshwater metagenome | isolation source: freshwater sample F1-140 | place: China: Fuxian Lake, Yuxi | collected 2017-12-25 | reverse complement strand
TTCACCGAAAACCGTCGAACTGCAACGGCGTTTGCAGGCGTTTATGGACGCGCACGTTTACCCGAACGAGAAAAATTACGAACGGGAAATCAATTCGGGCGACCGCTGGCAGCCGTCCGGTTTGATGGAAGATTTGAAAGCGAAAGCGCGCGCGGAAAATTTGTGGAATTTGTTTTTGCCGGAAGTTTCCGGTTTGACCAATCTCGAATACGCGCCGCTCGCCGAAACGATGGGCAGAGTCGTCTGGTCGTCGGAAATTTTCAATTGTTCGGCACCGGACACGGGAAATATGGAAGTGCTCGAACGCTACGGAACCGCCGCACAGAAAAATGAATGGCTGAAACCACTGCTCAACGGCGAAATTCGCTCGTGTTTTGCGATGACCGAACCGGAAGTTGCTTCATCGGACGCGACGAATATTCGTTCTTCGATCAAAAAAGACGGCGACGAATACATTTTAAACGGCAGAAAATGGTGGTCAACCGGCGCGGGCGACGCGCGGTGCAAGCTGGCGATTTTTATGGGAAAAACCGATGAATCGGCGGCGAAACACCTGCAACAGTCAATGATTCTCGTGCCGATGAACGCGCCGGGCGTGAAAGTCGAGCGAATTTTGCACGTTTTCGGTTACGACGACGCGCCGAACGGACACGCGGAAATTTCGTTTGAAAACGTGCGCGTGCCGAAAGAAAATCTGCTTTTAGGCGAAAATCGCGGTTTTGAAATCGCGCAGGGAAGATTGGGTCCGGGCAGAGTTCATCACTGTATGCGCCTGATCGGAGTTGCCGAACGCGCGCTCGATTTGATGAAAGAACGCGCGAAAAATCGCGTCGCGTTCGGCGCGGCGATTGCCGAAAAAGGCGTTATCAGAAACTGGATCGCCGAAGCGCGCACGGAAATCGAGCAGGCGCGTCTGCTCGTTTTAAAGACCGCGTGGATGATGGACGAAAAGGGAAATAAAGAAGCCAGAAAAGAAATCGCGATGATTAAAGCCGTCGTGCCGCAAATGGCTCTGAAAATCATTGACCGCGCGATTCAAACGCACGGCGGCGCGGGCGTTTCGCAGGATTTCCCGCTTGCCAACTTCTGGATTTACGCCAGAACTCTGCGGCTCGCCGACGGTCCTGACGAAGTTCATCTTGAATCAATCGCGAAAATGGAACTAAAATAACCGAAATGAATATTCGCCAAGTTGAATTAACGGACGCCGCGCAGATTGCGGAGATTTATAATTATTACATCAAATATACGCATCACACATTTGAAACCGAAGCGTTGAGCGGTGATGAAATGCGGGCGCGCATCGTTGAGGTGACGCAGGATTATCCGTATCTCGTCGCCGAAGAAGACGGCGAAATTCTCGGTTATGCTTACGCCGCGCAGTTTCGGATGCGACAGGCTTACGCGTATTCGGCGGAAGTTTCGATTTACGTGAAAAACGCGGCGAAACAGCGAAAGGTCGGCACGCAGCTTTATGTTGAATTGTTCAAACAGCTTGCGGAAACCAACATTCACGCGCTCGTCGCCGGAATTTCTCTGCCGAACGATCCGAGCGTGATTTTCCACGAACGTCTCGGATTTGAAAAAGTCGCGCAATTTAGGGAAGTCGGCTACAAGCTCGGCAGATGGGTTGATGTCGGTTACTGGGAATTGCTGGTCAGCGATTTGATGTATTAAACGATTGATTGCCGCGGGTTGTAAATCGGTAAGTCGGCGATTTTCCGATTTGCGTGATAACGGTCAGTAAAATTTTCTCAAATTTTGTTTATCTTAAGCCAAAAAAGGCGCTCGGAATATTGAATTTCGAGCGCCTTTTTTATGTTGTTGAGGGAGTTCAAAAAAATAGATTTTATTCACGTATTTAGATTTATAACTCTTTTTACTGCAATAATTTAAGAGAATTTAAAAATCTGTCACAAAACTCATTTGCGCGGTGTTTCAACCATTAGAAGGCGCCCTTTTTTAACAAAATAATCTTCTTTCATTATAAAGCCGGTTTTCGGCTGAAAAAAAGCCTTCGTTTTCGGCTTAAAACTGTTCTTTTAAACAGAAAAACAAGCGATTTTTTCCGCTTGATCGAGGAGAATGGTTATGAAAAAAATATTAACTTGGCTGGCAATCATAATTTTACCGCTGACTCTCAGCGCGCAGATGAAAACGCCGAATTTGCAGTTTGTTACTGACGAAACGCCGTTAAAAACAGAATCCGCGCCGCCGAAACCCGATGTTAAATCGGAAAATCTGGAAAAAGTCATCGAGCTGAACAATCTCGGAATGAAAAAAGTTCTCGTTGATAAAGATTACAAACAGGCGATCAGTTATTTTTCCCGCGCCATCGAAATTGACGCCAACTGTTTTAACTGCCGGTATAATCTGGCGCGTTCTTTTTTTGAAGCCGGAGATTATGACGACGGACTGAAAATTTTTAGAGAATTAATCGCAATTGATCCGCAGCACAGCAAAACGCTGGCGAGCATCGGCGAATCGTACAATAAAAAAGAAATGTTCGAGGAAAGTCAGGCTTATTTCCGCCGCGCGCTCGCCGCCGATCCGAACGATGCGGAAACGCTCGTCAATTATTCGGTGTCGCTCAATCGAACGAAACAATTTGCGGAAGCTTTAAAAAAGGTGGATGAAGCAATCAAAATAAAACCCGAATTGGCGGAAGCGCACTGCAATCGAGGTTATACGCTTTACTGGCTCGAACGTTATAAAGAAGCGCTCGAAAGTTTGAAAAAAGCCGACCGGCTGGCTCCGAATTCAGCGTTTGTTCATAACAATATGGGCGCCGTGCTCGAAAAAATGGGCAAAGATGACGAGGCTTTCAAACATTTTTCAAAAGCCGTCAGTTTGCAGCCCGATTACGGCGAAGGATTGTGGAATCTGGCGATCAGCAACTTGAAAAAGGGAAATCGCGACGCCGCTTACGAACAATTGAAACAGCTCGAAAAATGCGATTACGCGTTGGCGGATCATTTGCGCAAACTGCTGTGGAGCAAGTTCACGCTCGATGCTTCGCAGAAAAAACAGTCATAATCAAATCGGTTTTCGCAAAAGAAAACACCGCGTCGAGAACAACGAATTCTTAACGCGGTGTTTTCTTTTAGACACGATTTTACTTGAATTTCTGAACGGTGTTTACCGAGAAATGAAAAGGTTTGGATTGGTCTGACGCGAAAATGTTGTTAAAATCGGTTTAGAAAAATGATTAAAAAAGTTATTCATTTCGCTCACGCCAACGGATTTCCCGCCCGAACTTACAGCAAAATTTTCGACTTTCTGCGGCATAACTACGAAATCGGTTTTCTCGAACGCCACGCGCACGATCCGCAATTTCCCGTGACCGACGGCTGGAATTTTCTTAAAGATGAGCTGCGCGCGGAAATCAAGCGGCGTTACGATGATCCGATTGTCGGCGTCGGTCATAGTTTGGGCGGCGTTCTGCATTTTTTGGTCGCCATCGAAAATCCGCATCTCTACCGAAAAATTATTTTGCTTGACGCGCCGATTATCAGCCGTTTGAGCAGTCGCGGATTGCACGCGTTAAAACTCACCAAACTGATTGACCGTTTTACGCCCGCGCAGATTACCGTTTATCGCCGCAATCTCTGGCGCACGAAAGAAGAAGCGTTCGAGCACTTTAAGAAAAAGGAAAAATTCGCTGCTTTTGATGAAGATGTGCTGCGCGATTATGTCGAATACGGCACAACCGAAACCGAAAAAGGCTTCGAGCTTTTTTTTCGTCCGAGCGTTGAAGCCGAAATTTACCGCACGATTCCGCACAATCTGCCGCAGTTTCGCGGACGTTTAACGGTTCCGACCGCTTACATCGGCGGTTCCGATTCGCGCGAAGCGAAAATGGCGCGGCTCTCGTTTATGCGCAAACATTTTTCGATTGATTTTCATTTCGTCGCCGGCTCGCACCTTTTTCCGTTTGAAAAACCGCTTGAAACCGCCGCTTTAATTGACCGCATCGCCGCCGCTTAAGTTCAAAACGCCGAAAATAAAACGAGAATATGTTCGCTTATTACCGAACAAACAATCGCTTTTTTAATTCTCGCGCAGTCATTTTGACCGATTGGTAAATCATTGTGAAAAAAATTTAATCAAAATGGTGTTTAACAATGAAAATAGTTGTTGACAATTATTAATCGCTAATGTAGTTTTATTTATGACGACGAATCAGTCGTTTCCCTTCGCCACCTAATGCAAAAAAGTTTTCAAGAAACAACCATTCAAAAACGCATTAATGTTGCGAGCAATAAACAATAAAAAAACGAAACAGATTTACGCGGCACCGCATTCAGTTGACCTATCCTAAAAAAAGTCTCGTCTTGCTGCGGTCGTTCCCGAGAAGGTGGCAAAAAATCTTCCAGTGCCGAAATTCGTATCGTTTGGGTTGTTGAGAAAACGTTGTAGACCTGAAAAAAACCAAAGAAAATTGGCGTGAAAGCTAAAAGGAGTAAGAAAGATAATGCTGTTCGGTAAAAAGAAAAGCGTTGCCGGGTTAGATGTCGGTTCGAGTTCGGTCAAAATGGTCGAGCTTGACGGCAAATTAAATAATCTGAATTTAGTGAGTTTGGGCTTTGAAAATCTGCCGGACAACACGATTGTTGACGGGCAGATTATGGAGCTTAACGTGGTGTCGGACGTGATTCAAAACGTTTGCACCAATCATCAGATTACCGCGACGCAGGTTGTCACGGGCGTGAGCGGGCATTCGGTGATTATCAAAAACATCGTTTTGCCGCCGATGAGCCGCGAAGAACTCGAAGAATCAATTGACTGGCACGCCGAAGAACACATTCCGTATGATTTGGCGGACGTCACGCTCGATTATCAGGTAACGGCGGAATCGGCAGACGCGACGCAGGTTTTAATCGCGGCGTGCAAACGCGAGCGCATTGACAATATGAAACAGGCGATTCAGCTTGCCGGAAAACAGCCGGTCGTCATTGATGTTGATACGTTCGCGCTGCAAAACTGCTACGAAATCAATTACCAGCCGGACGATTCGCAAGTCGTTACTCTTTTGAACATCGGCGCGTCAACGATGAACGTCAATATCGTCAAAGGAACGCGCTCGCTTTTCACGCGCGACATCACGGTTGGCGGAAGTCAGTTTACCGATGTTTTGCAGCGCAGTCTGGGTTTGAGTTTTCAGCAAGCCGAAGCGGTTAAACGCGGCGTTTCCGATGCGGCGCAGGGCGTTGACGAAAAAGCAATCGAACCGCTGATGAGCAATGTGACCGAAGTCGTCGCGATGGAAATTCAAAAAACTTTCGATTTTTACCGCGCGACGAGCGAAGACAACGAAATCGCCGTCCAAAAGATTTTAATTTCCGGCGGCGGCTCGAAACTCGCCGGACTCGCCGAAGAATTATCCGCCCGACTCGAACTGCCGGTCGAAGTTTTAGATCCGTTCCGCAATATCAAAGTGGACACCCGCAAATTTGACCCTGATTATTTAAGCGAAATTATGCCGGAAATGGCGGTTGCCGTCGGTTTGGCAGTAAGGGGAGCAGAATTAAGATGATTAAAATAAACCTTTTACACTCGGTTACCGAACGACAGGGCGGCGCGGCGGTCGCCGTCGAACGCAAAATCGCCAGCCCGGTTTCGCGCCTGATGCTGATGACGATGGCGGTCGCTTTTCTGCTCGTCGCCGTGATCGGCTGGGATGTGATTTCGACGCAGATGGCGCGCACGGAAGCTGAACGCCAGCTCGAAGAACAAAAGCAGATCGCCGCGCAGCTCGAATCGGTTTTGAAAGAACAGAAAGAACTCGAAGCGAAAATTCAAAACATTGATTTGCGCATCGAAGCGATCAAAAAACTGAGAGCGTCGCAAGCCGGACCGAGCGCCGTGCTCGAAGCCGCCAACGAAAGAATTCGGATGACGCCCGGACTTTACCTCGAATCGCTCGAACAAGCGGGCGAACAGGTTACGATCAAAGGCAATTCGCCGGACGAATCGGCGGTAACGCAATTCGGTCGCAGCCTGGAGTTTTCCGGCGGTCTGTTCTCGAATCTGAATATCGAAACGCAGCGCAAAGAAGTGCAGAGCCAAACCGCTTCGGCGCCCGCGCCGGGACAGGAAGCGCCGAAACTCGAAATCGTCAACTTTACCATTCGCACCGCTTACACGCCGTCGAAAGCCGGAGCGCCGAAAGAGATGATGCCGACAACGGCGACGAATGCGGCACCGGCGGCACCGGCAGCACCGCAAATCGCGAAAAATTAACGGACATTTGATAGAAGAATTATTAATCAACGATTGTAATTTATAAAAGGTAATCGAATATGTTAGAGAAATTCAAAAATCTACAATGGCAGATGCAGCTCCTCGTTCTGGTCGGCATTGCGGCGATGCTTTACGGCTGCGTTTATTACTTCGTGACGAGCGAAACGCGCGTTGAGATTGCGGCTTTGAACGAACAAGTATCGCAGCTTCAGGCGAAAAACGAAGCGGCGCGAGTTGCCACGCAGCGCATCAACGAATTTCGCGCGCTGTATGCCAGCAAAGCGCAGGAATACGACGAATTGAAAGTTCTGCTGCCGGAACAGCGCGAAATCACCAACGTTTTGCAGGGAATGCAGGAAGCGGCGGGCGACAGCCGCCTGATCGTGATGAGATTTTCGCCGCGCGACGATTCGCAGCAGGACGCAATTATGGCGAAACCGGTCGAAGTCGAGGTTGACAGCAATTTCACCAATCTGCGCGCCTTTTTCGACAAAATGGCGAAACTGCCGCGCATCGTTTCGATTACGGATTTCAAAATCAACCAACTGGAAAAACAAACCGCCGAAAAAACTCTGCACGCGCAATTTTTGCTGACCGCTTATTACGCCGCGCCGGAAAACTTGAATCCGCCCGCCGGAAAACCGGGCGCGCCGGGCGCTAAACCAGCCGCACCGCCGGCAGCAGGAGCGCCGCCCGCCGCCGCTCCGCCTGTTACCAACTAAACGAACAACGTTTCGCTCAAAAAGGTTTTAATTAGAGAAAGACAGCCATGATAAATAAATCGAAAAGTTTACGCATTTTGAGTTTGAGTTTAGCCGCCGCCGGATTTGTTTTGCTCGGCGGAAGCGCCGCGCAAGTTTCGGCGCAGCAAGGTGATCCGTTTGCGAAACCGGGCTGGGCGAAACCGAAAATCGTCGGCACCGGCACTCCGTCCGCGCCGTCCGCTTCGGGCGCGCCGAAACCGGTCAAGCAAGGTCCACCGCCGGTTGTCGCAATGGGCGCGCCGAGCATCAATCAGCGGATTGATCATTACAAACAATTGCGGCTTGAAGCGGCGGAAAACGGACAGCCGATTCCGAAAGTGACCAGCGTGCTGACGCTTGATGAAATGGCGATTATCGGAGTTTTTCGCACGCCGCGCGGATATGCCGCGATGGTCGAGGCGAAACCGATCAGTCTTTCCTACACGATTTACCCGGGCGAAAAATTCTTTGACGGGCAGCTCGTCGCCATCGAAGAAAACCGGCTGGTTTTTCGCAAAGTGGTGAAAATGAGCAACGGCAAATTCGTCGCTTCGGTTGAAAACAAAGCGCTGCGGCAGTATTCGGATCAAGAACAGATTCGCGGAACGGCGCCGATTGAAAGCGGAGAAAAAAGAACGGAAACGGCGGCTGCCCAGCCGACTGTTCCAGCCGAAATCAAACCGGGACAAACGCTGACACCAACAACGGTCGTTTCGCCGCTCGAAGAAATGAATCGGCAGCCGAAAACGGAAACGACTGAAACGGCAAAATCCAAATCCGGTTCCAAAAAGGACTCTAAAAAAGAATCCGCCAGCGAATCGAGCAAAGAAAAAACCGCGCCGAAAAATAAGAAACCCGTCAAAATCGCTAAAAACAAATAGCGCTGCAAAAATTTCCAACGGCGCGGTTCATCGCCCGATGAGCGCGCCGCCAATTTTATCAAAATAATAATTTAATTCAGACTTAGCTTCTTTTTCTCGAAAAAAGCGAGGAAGAAGTTTGCATACGGAGGAAACATGAATTCTCTTCATAAATTGAGCGGACTTGCCAAAATGGTCGTTTTCGCTTTGATGATTACCGGTTGTTTGGCATTGGCGGTTTCCGCGCAGACAGTGCAGCCGCAGCAACAAGGTAAAATGGACGGCGATCCCGGATTTCGCGGCGAGCCGATCAACCTGAACGTCGTCAATGCCGACATTCGCGACATTCTTAATTATATTACCGAACAATACGGCATCAATTTCGTCATTGATAAATCGGTGGACAAAGTTCCGGTGACGGTCAACGTCAACGAAGTGCCGTGGAACGTCGCGCTCGATTCGATTTTGCAGGCGCAGGAGCTCGGCGTTCAGGTCAACGGTTCGATTTTGCGCGTCGCGCAGGCGAAAACTCTCGCCGCTGAAGGCGAAATTCGCCGCCAGCGACAGGAAAATCAGCTCGACACGTCGCCGCTCTATACGGAATTCATTCGCTTGAATTACGCGTTCGGCAACGGCAGCTTGAGCGGACAATCCGGTTCCGCCGGAGCGTTTGTCGGCGGCGTCACGCCGAGCGTCGGCGGCAGCGGCGGCGCGGTTAGCGGCGGCGGCGGTTCCGATCAGGGAATTCTGGGAATCATCAAACGTCGTCTTTCGCGACGCGGCGCGGTCGAAGTTGACGCGCGCAGCAACACTTTAATTATTACGGACGTGCGCGAAAACATTGACGCCGTTCGCCAACTCGTTTCCTTGCTCGATCAGCCGGAACCGCAAGTCGAAATCGAAGCGCGCATCGTCGTTGCGACGCGCAACTTCAGCCGCGACTTGGGCGTCGCACTTTCAGCTCTTGTTCTCGGACCGCGCGGCAGCGCCGCATCAGCCGGAACGATTCCAGGCAGCCAAGCTGCCGGCGGCAGCGGTGGTGGAAGCGGCGGCGGCAGCGGCGGCGGCAATACAACCGGATTTCGTGCGGGAGGAATTCCGGTCGGTGTCGGACTCGAACCGAACAATAGTTTAATTTCTTCGATTCCGAATACGGTCATCGGTTTAACGACCGGAATTTTCGGAACGGCGCAGATCAGCGCGCTGATTACTGCGGGCGAAAGCAAAGGTCAGGCGAAAACCATCGCGACGCCGCGCGTCACGACATTGAACAATCGTCCGGCGCAGATTGAAAGCGGTTCGCAGATTCCGATCACAACCGTTCAGCCGAACAGCGCGGGCGGAGCCGTCGTCGCGACGACCGAATACGTTAACGTTCCGCTGCGATTGGCGGTGACGCCGCAAATTACCGATGTTGGAACGGTAATCTTGAATGTCGTCGCGGAAAACAACACGGCGGAAGCAGGCGGCGTCATCAGCACGCAGAGAATGCAGACGCAGGTGATGGTTCCCGACGGCGGAACGACTGTGGTCGGCGGCGCGCTGTTTGATTCCGAACGCGAAGAACAGGATCGCACGCCGGGACTTTCGCGCATTCCTTTGCTCGGCAATCTGTTCAAACGAAAAGGCGTTTTCCGCGATTCGAGCGAATTGCTGTTCTTTATCACGCCGCGCATTTTCCGTCCGGATTTTGAAGGCAACATCACATCCGGCAAAGTGAGCGACGGAATGCGAACAACAACCATTATGCAGCCGGTGCCGCTCGGCAATCCGCCGTCCAACTCGGAAAACGCGCCGGTCGTTCCAAACAGCAATCCGGTTTCATCGCCGGCAATCGTTCCGGTTGTGACCAATCAGGTAGTGCCGAACGGCGCGGCGAAACAGCCGTAAACGACGCCGAGATCGGTTGGCTTTGCGAAGAAGTTCGACGTTTTTTACCTGCCGAATTAAAACGTTCAAACAGCTGACAGACGCCGGACTTCTCATTCAAGATTGTTTTGTAGATTTATGTTTCCTTGTAAATTACCCGCCGGAATTCACTGACTCCGGCGGGCATTTTATCTCAAAAACCCGCCGAATTCGCCTGCTTAAAATCTAACTTTCCGACTTTGGATGCACGTCCAAGTAATTAAACGAAAAAATAATTTACTGATAAACAGTGTTTTTTCTGAAAAAACCTTTTTATTCAAAATATGGTGTAGTAGAGAAAATTCTCCATCGAGGAATTGAGGATTGATGAACGCGTTACGAACTCGCAAAAACACAAAAAAACAGCAAGGTTTTAGTTTGCCCGAACTGGTCATCGTCTTGTTAATTATCGCCATTATCGGCGTCATCGCGCTGCCGCAGATGATTGCGGCGCGGCGCGCTTTCCGGTTTTCGGGAATGCAGCGCCAGGTTGCCGGAGCACTCGCCGAGGCGCGCCAGCAAGCGATGTCGCAGCGCAAAGCGATTACTTTGCGTTATAAAAATACGGAAAAAGAAACGGTTATTTACGGCGGCGGTTTCGGCACGGTGAACGATTCCAAAAATAAAATCGAGGCGCTCGACGGTTCGGGAATTCAAAAAGCCGAAATCGTTTACGGGCAGCCGCCCGGCGCTTCGACGGCGGCGCTCGGCGACGGAACGAACGTTTCGGCGCTCAGCGGCGGAATGGTCGAAGTGACGTTTCAGCCGGACGGTTCGGTGCTCGACGCTTCGGGCAATCCGGAAAACAAAGCGCTGTTTTTTTATCACAGCAAAAAACCAAAAAGTATGGCTTTCGCCGTGTCGGTGCTCGGCGCGGGCGGACGAATCAAAATCTGGCGCTACAGCGAAAACGTGAATAAATATGTCGAATAAAACCGAACGAAATTCAGCACAGGAAAAATCAAAAAAAGCGCAGCAGGGATTTTCGCTGATCGAAGCCATTATCGCGATTTTTATTTTGACTATCGGACTGATCGGAACCGCCGCCGCCGTGACTTACGCGCTCGAATTCAGCACGATCAGCCGCAACGTGACGAAAGCAAAACTCGTCGTCGTCGCTTCGATTGAGGAAGTCGAATCGCTGCGCAATTCGCGGCGGCTTAACTTTAAACAATTTGCCAATGTCGGCAGCGTGGACAATTCGGACGCGCAAAACAACTTTATGGGTTTTTCCGACGGCTACTCGATGGTTTCCTCGAGTCCCGGACCGGACGGCGTGAACGGAACCGCCGACGATATTTCGACCGCGCCGGGCAATGACGGAGTTTTCGGTACGCCCGACGATACGGTGGATATGAAATTACTGCGCAGCGGTTATATCAGGCAAATTCAGATCGTCAATTTGAGCGCGAATTTGAAAAAAGTGATCGTTCGCGTTCGGTACACCAGCGTCAACGGAAAAGTGGGCGAAATCGTCGGCGTTTCCTATCTGAACAACGACGCGCGCACAACGATATAAACAATTTTCCGGAGGTTTAGAAAAGTAAAAATGTTTGCTTCAAAATTTCACAGTCAGTCGGATAAATCCGCTAAAATCGGCGAACGCGGCGCGGCGATGGCGATTGCCATCATCGTCGTCGCCATTCTGCTTGTCATCGCGCTGACGGCGCTGGCTTTTTCTTCAGGCGAAGCGCGCATTGCCGGCGCTGATTTGCAGCGCACGCACTCCTTTTACGCTGCGACCGCCGGAATGGAAAAGATGACCAACGATTTCAGCGATTTGTTTCGTTTGAAAATGAATCCGACGCTCGACGATTTAAGCAAAATCGCGGCGGCGCCTCCGCAGGAATTAAAAAACGAGGGATTTTCCTTTACCCAAACGCTCGCTGAAGACACCGCGCGATTAAACGAGCTGCGCACTATTCAGGGACTGCCGAACAACGTTTATCCGCGCGTGAATATTCCCGACGGTCCGTATGCCGGACTTTACGCGAGCGTGATTCCTTATAAAATGACTTCGACCGCGCTGCAAAATTACTCGAAAGCCGAAGTAAAATTAGAACGCGAATTCAACAATTATCTCGTGCCGCTTTTCCAGTTCGGGATGTTCAGCAACGAAGACATCGAAATTCATCCGGGTCCGCAGATGACGTTCAACGGCAGAATTCACACTAATCAAAATCTCTACGCGCTGCGCAACACGAAATTTCTTAATAAAGTAACAATCGGCGGCGAATTTGTGCGCGATGCGACGCGCGGCGGAGAACCGAACACGTCGAGCGGCAATCAAAACGTTTATTTTAATGTGAATGGCATTAACGTGCAGAGCACTCTGAACAACGGCAGCGTCAAAAGCGGTTCGGGAACGGTTGGCGGACCAAATCTGACGAACAGCCCTTTATCTTGTCTCGATCTGATTGATTTGAATTGTCCGGGCAGTTTGCTGCGCGGGTTTTTTCCCGGCAGTCCGACCGGAGTTGCCAACAATTCGTGGGAATCCGATTCGGTCAAACCGGCGAAAGCGAACACGCCGAATCGTTTGGGCGGACAAGTGCTGACGAAAACAACCGGCGCGGCGGCGCTTAAACTTCCGGTCGAAACCGGCGGCAATAACGCTGCCGAACTGATTAAACGCGCGCTGCCGTCGGACGACGAGATTTTGGCGGCTTCGCGGTATCAGAACAAAGCGGAAATCAGAATCTTGCTTGACGACGAAACGGCGGGCAGCGGAACGAGCAACGTTGCCGGAATTCCGACGGGCAAAGGCGTTTTACTGAAAAATAACAGCAGCGGTTTCGCTCCGCTGCCGTTAGCGAACGGCAGCGTTCTGCGCCGACTCTCCGATGCCGGTTCGTATCTCGATTCGTCTCCCATATCGCAGCGAACGAGCAATAATAAAACCGAAACGGCGATGACTGTGCGCGGCGTTAAAAACACTTCCGACAAAACGAATGCCGGAAACTACATTCCGCCGGGATCGGGCATCGAAGGGCGCATTTACATCGAAATCGTCAAACCGGACGGCACGACGCTCGACGTGACAAAAGAAATCTTGAGTATGGGAATGACGGTCGGCGAACCGAACGGCATCGTTTATTTGCAGCGACCGTTATGGGCGGCGTTTGTGCAGGGCAGCCGCGATCGCGACGGAAAAGGATTTGATTTAAACAGCCTAACCAAAAATTACCAAACTGTTGCCGACGGCGAAATTCAGGCGCCGGAAGCAAAAGATTTTGCCGCCAATCGCGGTTATTTGAGTATGTCAATCTCCGATGCCGATGAAGACGCCAACGGAAAGGGAAAAGACGGATGCAAAGATAACGGATTGAAAAATTGCAAAGTCATTCGCGAAGATACGCCGAGCGGTTACGATTCAATCGTGCCGATTAACATCTATAACGTCCGCGAAGGCTGGATGCGCAGCTCGTTGAGCGAATATGACATTTACGAACGCGGCGTGATGAGCGTTGTCGAAATCAATATGCGTAATTTATCGCGCTGGCTCGACGGCGTTTACGACGCAAATTTGCTTGCCGGAACAAACGCCGTGAGCACGAACATTCGCGATGTGGAAGGTTACGTCGTTTACGTTTCCGACCGGCGCGGCGACAAAAAAAGCACCGAATATTTAGCCGACGGAACCGCTTACACGAGCACGAACGGAATCGTTGACAACGAGGATATTTACGGTCCGAACAACGCGCTCGACGCCGGAGAAGACGTGATTGATTTCGGCTGGAGTTCGGGCGGCGTCAGCAAAAAAGGCAGATTGCAGAAAAATACCGCCGAGTTGCCTGATTCGGGAACCATCGGCAGCAAACCGGCGATCAACGCCGTCGTCACTGACCGGCTCGCGCGCGCTCAGCAAATAATGCAGAAAAACGTCAATTATTTTCGCCGCGCTGTGAGATTGGTTGATGCCGAAACTCTCAGCATCACGGCGGGCGCGAACAAGCTTTCGCCGACCAAAGGCATTACGGTTTCGTCGGAAAATCTCGTTCATATCTGGGGAAATTACAATACGACCGGCATCAACGGAATTCCGACGGGCGGCTCAACTTTAAACAACGGCGGATTTACCGGCGCGCAAATTCCCGCATCAATCGTCGCCGACGCTTTTTCGCCGCTCTCGAAAACGTGGTTTGACGCGCTTTCGGCTTTATATCCGGAAGGCAGCTCGGACGGTCGCAATCTCGGCGGCGAACCGTATCGCGCCGCCGATGAAAATCTGCCTTCGCTCGCGGAAAGCACGTCGGTCAGAGTCGGAATTATTGCCGGAACGACGATTTCCGCGATGACGCAGATTCCCGGCAAAGACGCCGACGGATTGCGGCGCAACGGCGGAATCATCAATTACCCGCGATTTTTGGAAATGTGGAATTTTAACAAAGGCGGAGTTAATACTATTCAGACCTGGAATTACACCGGCTCGCTGATTCCGCTGTTTCATTCGACGCAGGCTTTTGCGCAGTGGGAGAACGAGACTTCGATCACTTACCTGCCGCCGCAGCGAAATTGGAGTTTCGATGAAACTTTTCTTTCGTCGCAGAAACTGCCGCCCGGAACGCCGTTTTTTCAATACGTGCAGGCGACCGGATTTCGCCAGAAATTATATTAAAACTTTGTTCAGGAGCCGCGTGAAATGACAAAAACGCTCGATAAACGCAATCAGAAAGGCTTTTCAATGATGGAGCTGATGGTTGTCATGGTAATAATGCTGATCGTTCTCGGCGCAGTGTTTTCGCTGATGCGCGGCACGATTATTACGGCAAACACCAATTACGAAATGACCGCCGCCGGGCAGGGCTTGCGCAACGCGCAGGAATATATTACGCGCGATTTGATCATCGTCGGCGACGGGATGAAAGGAATTTCCAATCTCTGGCTGCCGACCGCGTTTGTCAGAAAATTTCTGACCGTGCGCACGGCGGCGGCGATTGATCCTGATAATCAGGGTTTTATCAGCACCGGCGCGATTATTTCCGACGATCAGGTCGGCAGCGGCGTCAGCGTCGCCGACACCAATCCGGCGACAACCGTTTTGCCCGGAACCGATCGCCTGACTTTAATTGCGGTTGATCCGGCGTTTTCGCCCGTTTCGCTTCCGGGACAAACGGTTAATATTTCCACCGGAGAAATCAAAATTCCGGGCGGCGATGTGAGCGGCTACACGGTCGGCGAACTTTATTACATCAGCGGCAGCGGCAACGGCGCTTTCGGCACCGTGACGCGAAAAGGAGCGGGAAGCATTTTTTGGGAAACGGGCGACGCTCTCGGCTTAAATCGTTACGGCACCGGCGGCAATATCGCGACGGCGGTCGGGGCGGACGGAAAACAGCCGGCGACGTTAATGCGCGGCAATATCATTCATTATTTTGTTGCCGCCGACCAACGATTGATTCGCCGCGTTTTCGGCGTGAAAGGAACGGCATTTATTGACAGCACTATCGCCGAACACGTGTCCGTATTGCAGTTTCGCTACGTGCTCAAACCCGAGGCGGAAGGAACAATTTACCAGCAGCCGCTTGCGCAGCTCGACGTTTCGGATTCGGCTTTAGTGAGAATGGTCGAACCGCGAGTCGAAGTTGAAACGGCTTATCCGCTGCGCAGTGGTGAGCTCGGCAAAGTTGAAGGAACAACGCAAATCAGCGTGCGCAATCTGCAATTTTCCGAAGCCGCCACGCCCAGAGATTCACAGGGAAATACTGATCTGCCAAATCCGGGTCCGGAACCCAATATTACGCCAACGCCGACGCCGTCGCCATCGCCGTCACCGACACCGATTGCCACACCGGTAAAATCACCGACGCCAACGCCATCGCCGTCGCCATCACCATCGCCGTCGCCATCGCCGTCGCCGGTAAAATCACCGACGCCGAAACCGACGGCAACGCCGGTACCGACGCCGACGCCCGGAAACGGTGAAGGTTAGAATCCAGAAGCTGTTTGAAAACTTCGATTTAGTTCGCTTTACGGACTTGAGACAGTTTCAACAAACTTCTCAATATTAAAAAGAGGCGAGAACTTAAATTTGTAAGTTCTCGCCTCTTTTTCTTTTATTGGCGGCTCGGTTTTTTACGTTTTTACAGGCTTTTCAGTTCGTTTGATTTACTCGGCGATGTAGGCGCTCGCAATCGGAACGTCGGTGCTTTCGCCGAATGCCGTTGAGAAGAAAGAATTGTCCGCGCTGCGCAGCGCGTACCAAGTGCCGCTGCGAAAAACAGCGATGTCCGTTTTGCCGTCGCCGTCGAAATCGGCTGGTGCCGGTCGGTCGGTCGGCGCGCCGAACTGAACGAAAGAAAAACCGCGCGTCGAACCGGAAACAAACCAGTTGCCGGTCGAAGGACGCCAGACGGCAACATCGGTTTTGCCGTCGCCGTCATAATCGCTCTGAACCGGTTTATCGGTGCTTTCGCCGAATTGAACCGACGAAAATCCGCTCGCCGATCTTAACAGATACCACATTCCGCCGTTCGGACGATAAACGGCAATATCGGTTTTTCCGTCCGCATCGTAATCGCCCTGAACGGGTTTGTCGCCGTTTTGCCCGAACTGCTGAAAAGCGAATCCGGCGGTGCTGCGCTGCATATACCAGGTGCCGTTTGATGGGCGAAAAACCGCGAAATCCGTTTTCAAATCGCCATCGTAATCGCCCGCAACCGGAATATCGCCGTTTTGTCCGAATTGTGCGGAGGCGAAACCGGCGCTGCTTCTTTGCAAATACCACGTTCCGTTTGACGGTCGCCAAACGGCGAAATCGGTTTTGCCGTCGCCGTCATAATCGCCCGGCGTGACTTTGTCGGTGCTCGCGCCCCACTGAAACGAATTGAAAGCGTTATTCGTTGAGTTTAACCGGTACCAAGTGCCGTTTGACGGGCGAAAAACCGCGACTTCGCTTTTATCGTCGCCGTCGAAATTGGCGATTGCCGAACCGGACAGCGTCGCGCCGGACGAAGCGTAAATATAATCGCCAGCCGGAGAACGGTCGCTGTTCGCCGCGTTGCCGGCAGTGTAAAAACGAATTTTGCCGACTCGCTGCGCCGGTGCCGTCCAGTTAAACGTCCACGATTTAGAACCGAATTGTGTCGGCGTCGTACCGTTGCTCGTGTGTTCGATGTAGCGGCGCTGAATGCCGTCAACCGAACCGGCGACGATCTGCATCTGCGAAGCGGACGCCTGCGGAATCGTGAAAGTTCCGATCTGCGCGCCGTCGCCGTTAATCGCCGTCAGCTGAAAACCGTAAATAACGGCGTCGGCTTGGCTGACTGTGACGGTCACAGGAATAACTTGTCCGGGCAGATAATTGGCGGGCAGACCGGAAATCGTTGTGCTTCCCGTTCCGCTGTTCAGCGAAAAATCGGCGTGGCACGTCGTGCAGTTGGATTCGCGCGGCGCGTTAGTATGCGCGGGCGTCGGACCGGATGACGATGCGCTGACGGTTTTCGGGCGCGCCGAAAACAAGGCGAATGCGGCAAAAGCGAAAACGACGGCGGCGCAGATTATGGATAATTTGATAATTATTTTGCGCGCGGGACAAGGCGAAAACAAGGTCATTCGTTAAACTCCTGAAATAAAAGATGGCACTGTCATTGTAGACTATTGTCAGACGGTTTTAAACAAATAATAGTTTAAGAAATTCGGTTTCAGATTAAACGATAAATTAAGTTAAAATCATTTTCAGCGATGGATAATATTCTTTGGGCATTTGAAGGTTTTCTTTATTTTTTAGGTTTTCTGGCAGTAATGCTGACCGTTTTGCCGTTTTTGCGATATACCGCGTGGTGGATTCGCATCGGTGAATTTCCGCGTTTGCAGATTGCGGTCGTCTGTTTGCTGGTGCTGATTCTGATGCCCGTTTTGATGTATCCTTTGACCGTTGTCGAAGTGATATTTCTGCTGCTCATCGCATCGTGTCTCGCTTATCAAATTTTCTGCGTTCTCAAATATCTGCCTTTTTACCCGAAACAAGTCGAGCGCAGCCGCGTTCCGCTGCCGCAGAATGTTATCAAACTGTTTATCTGCAACGTTTTTATCGACAATCGCGAAACCGAAAGATTGGTTCGATTAGTTGAAAAAATCAATCCCGATTTGGTTCTGCTCGCCGAAGTTGACGAGTTTTGGACAAATAATCTGACGGAACTTGAACGAAAATTTCCGCATTTCGTAAAATGTCCGCTCGATAACGCTTACGGACTCGCGCTTTATTCGCGGCTCGAAATGGAAAACGCCGAGCTGAAATTTCTGGTCGAAGACGATATTCCTTCGATTCACGCCGATGTCGTGCTGCGTTCGGGCAAGCGCATCAGTCTTTATTGTCTGCATCCGCGCCCGCCGGTTCCGACGGAAAACACGCGCTCGCTCGAACGCGATGCCGAATTGCTGATGGTCGGTCGAATGATTGACAAACTCGATGTGCCGACGATTGTCGCGGGCGATTTAAACGACGTCGCGTGGTCTTGGACGACGAAACTTTTTCAGAAAATCAGCGGTTTGCTCGATCCGCGCATCGGTCGCGGTTTATACCCGACTTTTCCGGTCGCTTACCCGGTCGTGCGCTGTCCGCTCGATCACGTTTTTCACTCGAATCATTTTCGTTTGGTAGAGCTAAAACGTTTGCCGTCAGTCGGTTCCGATCATTATCCGATGTATATTTCGCTGTCGCTCGAAACGACGGCGCAGTTTACGCAGGAAGAACCGGAAGCCGCGCCGGAGGAAAAACGCGACGCCGATGAAATGATCGAAGAAGCGCTCGAAACGCTCGAAGAAGAACGCCGCGCTGAAGAAGCGGAAAAAAAGGAAACGCTGCAAACCGCTGAATAGATAAATGAATAGATAAATTCGGACGATTAACGAAAAACCAACAAAAGAAGCTGATAATTTTTATTGTCAGCTTCTTTTGTTGGTTTTTTTTTGGTTGATTTTTGCCGTTTGGCGGTTAAATATCCAAACCGGAAAAATACGCCTGCGAACTGAATTCTTCGCCGGGCGCGGCTTTGATTTTGTGGTAATTGCCGTCGCCGTCGAGCGTTTGCGCATTCACATTGTCGCGCAGGTAAGAATCGAGAATTTCCTCTTTTAGAAACTTCGCCAGCTTTTTCTGTTTGATCGGCACAATCGCTTCGACGCGGCGGTCGAGATTGCGGTGCATCCAATCGGCGCTGCCGATGTAAATTTCTTCTTTTCCGCCGTTGTAAAAATAAAAAATGCGGCTATGTTCGAGAAAGCGTCCGACAATCGAAACGACGCGAATGTTTTCCGATAAACCTTCGATTTGCGGACGAATCACGCAAATTCCGCGCACGATCAAATCAATTTTGACGCCCGCCTGCGAAGCTCTGTAAAGCGCCTGAATAATGCGGTCGTCGGTCAAACTGTTGATTTTAACGATAATGCGCGCGTCTTTGCCGCCCATTTTGTTTTTCGTTTCGCAGTCAATCATCTCGAGCATTCCGTCGCGCAAATTAATCGGCGCGACGAGCAGCGAGCGATATTCCGGTTTGTAGGAATAGCCGGTTAAAAAATTAAACAGATCGCTGGCGTCCGCGCCGATTTCCGGATCAGCGGTTAAAAGTCCGATGTCCGTGTAGATTTTCGAGGTCGTCGGATTGTAATTTCCGGTCGCGATGTGCACGTAACGGCGCAATTCGTCCGCTTCGTGGCGAACGACGAGCGCGACTTTCGAGTGCGTTTTCAATCCGCGCATTCCGTAAATCACGTGAACGCCTTCGTTTTCGAGATGACGCGCCCATTCGATGTTGTTTTCCTCGTCGAAACGCGCTTTCAGCTCGACGAGCGCGGCAACCTGTTTTCCGTTGCGGCTCGCTTTGACGAGCGATTTCACAATCGGCGAATTTTTGCCCGCGCGGTAAAGACAGATTTTGATGGCGCGCACGTTTTCATCGTCCGCCGCATCGTCAATAAAATCGGTGATCGTGCTGTAAGAAGTGTACGGATGATGAACGAGAATATCGCGCTTCTTTAAAACATCGAAAATATTCGGCGCTTTCTGGAGCGCTTTCGGAATCGTGTAGCTCATCGGCGCATCTTTCAGTTGCGGTCGGTTGAGCGAATAAAGCGACATCAAATCGGGAATGTTCAAAAATCCTTTAACGCGGAAAATATCCTGTTCGCTTAATCCGACCGCGCCGGTCAGATATTCGACGATTTCCTGCGGCATTGCGTCTTCGATTTCAAGGCGAACCGGAAAACTGAAGCGTTTTTGATGATGCAGCTCGCGTTCGATGGTGCGCAGCAAATCACCGGATTCGTCTTCGCGCAGTTCGATGTCGGCGTCGCGCGTTAAACGAAACAAAAAGCATTCGCTCGTTTCCATATTCGGCAGCAGATAGCGAATATTCGCCGCGATCAGTTCGCCGAGCCGGGTAAAACGAGTTTCGCTGCCGTCAATCGGAATCAAGCGCGGAACGTTCGCCGGCAGTTTGACGCGGACGAAGCGGCGTTCTTTGAAAAGATATTTCAGCTTGCCGTGATGAACGGCTTTATTCGGTTCGGCGAACAATCCGAGATTTAAGCTCAAATTTGAGATATACGGAAATGGATGGCTTTTATCAACGGCTTGCGGCGTCAGAACGGGAAAAATATTTTTGAGAAAATACTCTTCGCACCATTTTATTTCTTCCTTTTTTAAGTCTTTGTGCGAAACGATTTCGATTTTTTCGGCGGCGAGCTGCGGCAGAATTTCTTCGTTCAGACATTTTATTTGCTGGTCGAGCATCGGGCGCAGTTTTTCGCTGATCTCGGCGAGCTGTTCGGTTGCCGTCATTCCGTCAATCGAAGTTTTGCTCACGCCTTCGGCGATTTGCTCTTTCAAACCGGCGACGCGAATCATAAAAAATTCATCGAGATTGGTTGAAAAAATAGCGAGGAATTTTAATCTTTCGAGCAGCGGATTTCTTTCTTCAAGCGCTTCGCCCAAAACGCGGCGATTAAATTCCAGCCAGCTCAATTCGCGGTTGAGCAACAGGCGCGAATTCGAGGCAGACGTAATTTCTTTGATGGTTTCGGCGGTTATTTCTTTTTGTGCAGTCGGTTTCATAAATGTAAACAGTTACCTGATAGTCAATTAGATAGTAGATAATCCGGCGGTCGAAAAGCAATGTTTGAAATGTTAACTTAGTTCTTTTCCGTTGTTGCGGACGATTTTGTTTCTCGTCTGAAACTATAAAAAGAGCGCGTGTGACCAAAGCTATTTTAATCACGCGCGCTCTTTTTTACGAAGAAAATTGAAAATCCCTGACGGATTTTCTGCTTTCTATTTTCTAATTGGGAATGTAGCCGGTCGGAATCGCTTTGTCGGTCGTCGCTCCGAAATCGGTAAATGAAAATCCGGTTCTGGAATTGTTCAGATACCATCTTCCGCTGCGGTAAACCGCGATGTCGTCTTTGTTGTCGCCGTCATAATCGCCAGGAACCGGAATGTCCGTGCTTTCGCCGAACTGAACGGAAACAAACTGATTGTTAGAGGAATTAAGCCGGTACCAAGTTCCGTTTGACGGACGAAATACGGCGATGTCGTCCTTGTTGTCGCCGTCGTAATCGCCGGGAACCAATTTGTCGGTGCTTTCGCCGAACTGCGCGAACGAAAATCCGTTGGTGCTGCCGATGATATACCAATAACCTGTTCCCGTTCGGAAAACGGCGATGTCGGCTTTTTTATCGCCGTCAAAATCGGCGACGATTGGCTTGTCGCCGGTTTGTCCCCACTGCACCGAAACAAAACCGTTATTGGAAGAATTCAGACGATACCAAGTGCCGTTTGACGGGCGATAAACCGCGATGTCATCTTTTCCGTCGCCGTCATAATCGCCGGAAACCGGCTGGTCGCCGTTTTGCCCGAATTGAACCGACGAGAAACCGTTGGCGCTGCCGATGATATACCAGGTTCCGTTTGACGGACGGAAAACCGCCGTGTCGGTTTTTTTATCGCCGTCGAAATCGCCCGGAGTAATAATGTCGGTCGGCGCGCCCCAATTTGCCGAAATAAAGCCTGCCGTCGAACGATTGACATACCAATTGCCATCAGCCGGACGGAAAACCGAAACGTCCGATTTGCCGTCGCCGTCGAAATCGGCGCGCGATTTGAGCGTATTGCTGACCGGGTCGCAGCTGAAATTGCCGATGATCTGAATGTCGTCAATGCTCCAACCGCCGCCGCTCGGCGCGGTGTTGTCGTCCGCGCCGAAACGCCAGCGCAAACGCACATTCTTGCCTGCCGCCGCTGCCGGAAGCTGAACTTTCGTCGAGATATAACCGCCGGAATTTCCCGTCCACGCGGCTCGATTCGCCAGCGGATTATTCGTTCCGTCGCCGAGAAAACTGTTGTAGCCGTTTTCGATAAAAGAGCCGCCCGCCGACAGAATATCTTCAAAATTTCCGTCGTTAAGACTGATTTCGAGAACGCCGCCGTCCCACAAATTTTCGGTCAGATATTTGTGCTGAAAAGTGACGATACCAGCCTGCGCGGTGATTGCCACCGACGGCGAAGTCAGATTGGTTCCGCCGCCGACCGTCAACGGATCAATCGCAAACGCCGCGTTCGGCGCGGAATTGGCTCCGTTTGCCGCCGTTACGAAATTAACGCCGCCGCTGATTGATTCGACCGTCCAGTTTGCCGGAAGGTTCGGTGCCGTCACGCCGTCAAAATTCTCGGTTACCGATGGAATCGGCGTGCCGAGAATGATCGAACGCGTAAAAGTCATCGCGCCGAGACTACTGTTGACTTTGAAAGTCAGGCTGATCGCGCTGCCGCAAACGGCTCCGCTCGGAATCGTGTAGGCGATTTGGCGGCTGGCGCTCGAAGTGTTGACAATGCTGCCGTAGCTTGCCGAACTGCCGCCGACGATTTCGACTGAAATGTCAGACGCGTTTTCACCCGTATTGTTAACGAGCGGAACGGTAACGGTGATGGTTTCGCCCGGATCAAAATTTCCGTTGTTGTTGCCGCTTGCGTCGGAAAAAGTCAGAGTTGAAGACAGATTCGGCGTATCGAATGCTTCGACAACTCGCGTGTCGCTGCTGCCGGTTCCGGGATTAATTATTTTTGCGCTGAAACCCATTCCGCGAATGCGAAATCCTTCCCACACGTCTTTCGTGTCGGCATTTGCCTGCGGCGTCGGCAAACTCGCTTGCGCTGCTGCGATAATCGCGTCGCGTTCCTGCAAAAAAGTCGGCGCGAGCGGAGCCAGTTTCATTCCGTCGGTAACGTATTGCAGAACGCGGCGATTGCCGACTTGCCAGCCGAGCCGCGCGATAAATTTGGCGCGCACTTCCCACAGAGCGCTGCTCCAGACTTCGCCCATATTGTGAACTTGGTCGGCGGTCGCGGCACCGTTCGGTCCGCGCGCGAACGCGCCGTCGTTCAGATTAATCTGCGTCGCATCAATGTCGGCGAAGGTGAGAGGATTATGCGGTCGGTTATTCGGTCCGCCGGTCGCCGCCATAATCGCTTTCGGAAAACGGCGAATTCCGTAATAATAATTGCCCAAAGAGCTCGGCGAATAGAGCGCGTAACCGCCGATTGTATAAATTCCGTTAAGCGGATCTGACGGTTCGGAAAGCAGCGCGTGAGCGTAAAAATCGCCCCATCCTTCGCCCATTCCGCGCGACATATTGGAAACCAAACCGTTGGCGTTGCCGTGCAGACGGTTGGACGTGCCGTGCGTGACTTCGTGAATCACAATGTCCATATCGGTCGTTCCGTCGTAATTCGGCACAGGGCGCGTCCACAAATACATTTGCATTTTTCCGCGTCCGCCGTCGGACGGCGTGGCGAAACCGGCGTTGTTCGAACCGGAATAATCTTGTGCTTCGGCTGAAATGCGGTCATTGCCGAGTCCGCCGCGTCCGAAATTGCTCGATTGAAAATTGCGCGCCTGTTCAGTGAATCCCAAACGATAAAGTTCATCGTGATAAAGATTCATCATATAAAACATTTGGATAACCGCGCCGTTTTGCGCTTGCGGAGTGAGCGGCGAATCGCCGGGAGCCGGATTTCCGGGCGGCGGATTCCAGGTTGAAGTGAACACTCGATTGTCGCCTGTAACCGGCGCATCAATTCCGTCCGGTTCCACGCGGTCAATGCCCGCCTGCACGTTGTTGCCGTCAGTCACGTTGTTGCCGTCGCTGATCCAGCCGTTATTGTTAAATGTGTACGGCGCTTCGTTGCCGACGCGCGTCACATTCGTTCGCGCGATCAACGCGCCCTGTATTCCGCCGGACGGCGAAACCGGTCCGGGCGTAAGCGGCGCGGGATTGTCCGCCGAATTAATCATCGCGTTCGGATTCGCGTAAACGTTATAAGTCGCCGCCTGCGTTTGATCTTCCGTGATGTTTTTGCGCCACAGCATCGTGCCGTTTTCCGCGTCAACAATCACGTAATAAGCATTGACCGGCTTCCAAATCAGAACTTTCCAGGCGGGAACGGCAACGCCCGGTTCGGTCGGGAAATAAACTTTTTCCGCCGTCGGCGCCCAATCGTCCGTTCCGAATTTAACTTTCGTTTCGTCGCCGATTGATTCGGCGCGCGTCAAATCGGTTTTCAGTTCAAAATTGACGTATTTCGCCGCGCTGCTGACGGCGTTTGCCGGATTGCGAAAATCGGTCGAAACGTCAGCGCTTTCCAAACCGGGAGCGAGATTGTTAATCACGCGAATGATTTCGCCTTTTTTGTTGAAACCGGCTTTTACTTCGCCGCGAAAAACCGGAATTCCGTTGATGTTTTGTTCCAATTCCGCAAACGAGAGATTGCCGTCGGGATTGGTGTAATCGGCAGTGGTTTTGAGCGTCTCGATGCTTGTCGAAGAAACGCCGAGCAGTTTTTCATTGCCGCGCACGAAACTGCGCAGCGTATCGGCGCGCGAACCGGCGAGCGCTTCGCTCAGAACGGCTTTTCCTTTTGCGACATCAGGCGCGATTACTTCGGGCGTTTTCAGTTCGGCATTATACTCGACTTTCAGCGTCGGCACTTTTCGTTTCAATTCCGCTTCGCCAGCGACAAAAGCATCGCGCGCATCGGCGACCGTCGCCGCGCTTTTATTCGCGGTGCGGCGAAAACCGGCTAATTTTTCAAATGCTTTTTTATCCGTGCGAATATCGTAATTTTCCAAATCCTTTTCGTGACTTGAGGTTTTCGCCGTCGCAGTGATTTCGGCTTTCGACGGTGAAACGGCAGTCGAGCGGAAATGATACGGAACAGCGATCATCGCCGCCGCTAATCCTAAGATAACAAAGCAGAACAAAAGATTGCGGCGCGTTTCTGAGCTGGGATTTTTGTGCATTGGTAAGCCCTCCTAAAAGCTTAACGAGACGATTCGAGAATGCTTGGAAATTCTCAATATCTAAGGCGAAATTTAACGATTAATTTTTGACAAAGAAAAAACTGTCTCCGCCCGAAAAATTGCTTCGACGATGGCGTCGGTTTACTCGAAAAAATTTGGTATTATTGGAATTGAACTGTTTTTGCTGATACCAATTGATGACAAATTTACTCAAATGTATGTATCGAAAATTCGGGGTTTTAAAATTTTTAACAAATATCGCTTTTTTAGTCAATAAAATCCGTCATAAATACACAATTTAATGGAAGAAATTTTTGGAAAAAACGGGCTGATCGCCAAATTCCACCAGAACTACGAACATCGCGCCGGACAAATCAGAATGGCTGACGCGGTTTTGCGCGCGTTCGAGCAGAAAAAGCACTTGATCGTCGAAGCCGGAACCGGAACGGGCAAGACGCTTGCTTATCTTGTTCCGGCAATTGCCTACGCGCTCGCGAAAAATAAACGCGTCATCATTTCGACCGGCACGAAAAATTTGCAGGAGCAGATTATGGAAAAAGACATTCCGTTTCTGCAAAAAGTGATGCCGAAAAAATTCACCGCCGCGTATATGAAAGGGCGCTCGAATTACGCGTGTCTCTACCGCACGCAAAAAGCGGAAAGCCAACCGATTTTAGAAGGTTTGGACGAACTCGATTACTTTGAAGAAGTCAGCCGCTGGACGCAGGAAACGACGACCGGCGACCGTTCCGAACTCGTCGGATTGCCGGAAAATCTCTCGTTCTGGAATCGCATCAATGCCAAATCGGAAACATGTCTCGGTCAAAAATGCCCGAATTTCGAGCCGTGTTTTATTACCAGAATGCGCGAGCGCGCCGAAAACGCCGATATTCTGATCGTCAATCATCACTTGTTTTTCGCCGATTTAAACATTCGCGGCAACGAATACGGCAAAGTTTTGCCCGATTACGGCGCGGTCATTTTTGACGAAGCGCATTTGATCGAAGACATCGCCGCCGATTATTTCGGTTTTCAGGTTTCGAGCTTTCAAATTGACGAACTCGTGCGCGACGCCGACGCCTTGCCGATTACCGATGCCGCCGCGACCAGAGAATTAACCAAACTCGCCGCGAAAATCATCGGTCTCGCCGACCAATTCTGGGTGCGTTTCGTGCAGGCGCGCAACAACGACGGGCGTTTTCCGCTCGCGCCGAACGCTTTCGCGCAGAAAAATACGAAAGGCGAAATTCAGCCGACGGCATTGGGCGAAGCTTATTTCGCCTTTGATTCGGCGCTCGAAAGACTGGAAACCGGCGCGGACGTTTACGCCGAAAAAATGACGGAAGCCGAAAGTTTGGTGCGCCGCGTCCGGCAAACTCGTTTCGACCTCGATTTCATCTGCACGCAAGCCGAAAAAAATTACGTTTACTGGCTGGAAAAACGCGGACGCGGAATGTTTCTGCGCGCGTCGCCGATTGATGTTTCCTCGCTTTTGCAGGACAAACTTTTTGACAAAATGGAAACCGTCGTTTTGACGAGCGCGACGCTTTCATCAAACGGAAAATTCGATTTCATCAAAGATCGTCTCGGTTTGGAAGGCAAAGATACCGAAACGCTGCTCGCGCCGTCGGCTTTCGATTATCAAAAACAAGCGGTGATTTATCTGCCGAAAGCGATGCCGGAGCCGAGTTCACCGACTTTCTCGCAGATGGCGGCGGCGGAAATCGTCAAAATTTTGCAGGTCACAAACGGGCGCGCGTTCGTGCTTTCGACGAGCAATTCTTCGATGAACGCGCTTTACGAACTCGTTTCGATGCGCGTTAATTTTCCGTGCTTTATTCAGGGTTCGATGTCAAAAGCCGGACTTCTCGAAAAATTCCGCACAACGCCGAACGCCGTTTTATTTGCGACCTCATCTTTCTGGCAAGGAGTTGACGTGCAGGGCGAACAACTTTCGTGCGTCATCATTGACAAACTCCCGTTCGCCGTCCCGTCTGATCCGATTGTCGCCGCGCGCACCCGATTCATTGACGACAACGGCGGCAAATCGTTTTTCGACTACTCAGTGCCGAACGCCGTTATCACTCTGAAACAGGGAATCGGACGACTAATCAGAAGCAAAACCGACCGCGGCGTCATCGCCCTGCTCGACCCGCGTTTGAAAACCAAAAGCTACGGCAAAGATTTTCTAAATTCACTGCCAAAAACACGAGTCACGAGCGACTTGAAGGATGTCGCACAAATTTTTCAAGACAACATCAACAAAGCAAAGGTATAAGCGACACTGTCGTGTTAATTTGTTGATTGAATGAAATTTAGTTGATAAAAAAAAAGGGCGGAGAATATTCTCCGCCCTTTTTTTTGCTTGCCGTTTTACTGGTTGGCAATAACCGTTAAGTCTTCCAAATTGTCTGTCAAACTCACAATTCGTTCAGTGAATTTATAACCTTTGGAAGAAACAGTAATGATGTATGTTTCTCCGACTTCCAGATCATTGAAACGGAATTTACCAAACGGATTGGAAATCGTTGAGCGAACAATTCCTCGGCTGTTTTGCAGGGAGATTTGTGCTCTGGGAATTGCCCGTCCGGTTGCCGTGACGACCTGACCGGCAACTGAAGATCCAGCCGCCGTCGGTCCTAAAATATTGACAAATCCGCTAACAAAGTTCGACGCGACAATTAAGTTACTGTTGTTGCGAATCTGGCGTTGAACTGGAGTGTCATTGAATATCAGCGGCGTTTGTCCTGCCGAAGCATTTCCCGCAACGTTGAATGTAATAGTCAGCAGCTGTTTCGTGCCGGCTTGAAATCCGCCGGTGATATACGCGAGCTGAACAATTACTTTGCCCGGATTATTAGTGTTCGGAATTAAAGTGGCACCCGGCGCGCCGCTGCCGAGAGCGACTTGCGGATTACTAAGTTTGTTTACGTCATAATCCATCGTAAAACTAACGCCCAAATCACCTGCTTCCGGTTCGACTTCGACCGAAACCGTAACCTGAGAACCGGGTGAAGCCGATGCGTTGACTGCTCTCACGATGCGCGGTATCGCCAAAAGATTCTCTCTGCCTCCGGCTTTTTGTAGCAAGTCAGGCGGAGCATTTGTCGGATAAGCCGGACCTCCAACCGTTTGTAACGGATCGAGCGTCGCGGCGTAACGTCCGGCTTGGATAAAGTCGCCGAGATCAACGTCCGCATCGCCCTTGAGCGCTGACGGTTCGCTGTCGGCACGCTGAAACTCATTGCTGGTGGCAAAGTCCGGCGTGTCGAGATTGGCGGCAAATCTGCCGGTTTGAATATAATCGCCGAGATCAACATCGCCGTCGCCGTTCGGTCTCGTATCTACATCCGATTCCAAACCTTGCGCGAAAACGACAACCCCGTTGATGAACTGCGCTTGCAGCGGATTTGACCTGACATCATTAACGTTGCGAACAATCGGCGAGTCGGTAAACGTCAAAGGAGTGTTGAAATCAGTATTTGGTGCAGTGTTGAACTGAATTTTAACGATCTCTTTCGATCCCGCCGCGCCGAATGTTTGTCCCGACGGAGCGGTCACGATAATTCCGATTACGCCCGTTCCCGGATTCGTGATTAGCGACGATCCTGCCGGAGCATCGGCTCCCAATGTCACGACCGGATTGCTGAGTCGGGTTGCATCATATGTCAGACTAAAGCTCACGCCGTTTTCATCGCCCATACTTTCAAGCCTGATCGGAACGGAAACCTGCTGTCCCGGCGCGACCGTGCTGAAACCGACTCTGACGCGGCGCGGAACATCATTGATGCTGTTGTAAGCGATGAAGTTCGCGTCGGTGACGTTGACGTTAAGACCCGAATAATTGCGGTAAATCGGATCGTAAATTTTACCTAAGCCGCTCGGCGTTACTTTGTAACTGCCGCCAGCCGGAATCGTGCAGGACGGCGCGCCGAAGCTGTAGTTACCGTTCGCGTCGGTCGTTGTCGTGCAGGAAGCCGAACCGCTCAATGTGACCGTAACGCCTGCCAGATTCGTGTTCGGTCCCGGATTCTGGAATTGCTTGATATTTCCTGAAATCGTGATGGCTCCCGCGCCGTCATTATCGAAAATATTCAGCACCGCACTCGAAGTTCCGAGCGTCGCGCCGCTCGACGGACTGGAAAGCGTCAGATTAACGGTTTCAGGATCGCCTGCTTCGCTGATCAGATCATTGCAGACCGTGACACTGAACGTTTTGCTCGTTTCATTACCCGCAAAGGTCAGCGTGCCGCTGTTATTAATGAAATCAACGCCCGCCGTGCAAGCCGCTCCGCCGGTCGCCGTGCCGTTGCTCGTGGCAAAGTTAACGGTTTCCGAATTTGGCGTTGCGCCGCTGCGCGTCACCGTGATTGTCGCTGTTCCGTCGCCTTCGTTAACGTTATAAGTCGCCGAAGAAAATGAAATAACGACATCGTCATTGTTGATCGTACCGACGCCCTGACCATCATCAATCGCCGCGTTGAGCGCGTTCGATAAATTGACGGTAAAGGTTTCATTGCCTTCAACATTCGTATCGCCGTAAACAGTGACCGTGACGGTCGTCGAAGTCTGACCGGCGGGAATTGTTACGGTTTGATTGGTAACAGCAGCGTAATCGCCGTTTGCCGTTGTCGCCGTTCCGTCCGCCGTATTAACGGTGACGGTCGTCGGCAACTGGCTGACCTGCGAAATCGAAACGGTAAAAGTCGCCGTCGTTGTTCCCGCATTACCTTCGGTCACTGCCGTCGCATCGCTGATCGAAACGGTCGGCGGCGACGGTTCAAAATCGAACGTCGTCGTCGCGCCGTTGACGCCGACCACCAAATTGTCTGCGTTGGCAACCATTCCGCCCGCGAACGGTCCGCCCGCTCGCAGTATTAAAATACCGCTCCCGTTCGGGTCGGCAGTCGTCACCGTTCTGATACCGACGTTCGGATACGCCGCCAGTAATTGCGCGCGCGTGCACGGGTTGGCTTGCGAGCAAACCGTGTTAAACGGCGCGCGCGTTGCGTAAAACCTTCCGTTGAGCGTGTCGAACGTCTGAAAAGTATTCGGCGTGACCGTGATTCCTTGAGCGGCAGGTTCATAAACCAATCTTCCTTGAAAACTGGTGTCCGTGTCGCTCAAATTGTAATCGGCATCAAACTGCAGCGTAATCGTTAAATTATCGGTTCGATTGGTATATGCGCTGTAACTCAACGCCGTAATGTCGGCTAAACGAGTACCGGCATAACGATTGGTTACCAGATTTTGCCGTCCGGTGCTGTCAACCGTTAGCTGCACGCTGCCGATGCCCGACGGCGGTGTTCCCGGTCCGGTGACAAACGCCCCGCTGCCGTTCGGTCCTTCGTTCAAAAACCTAAACTGCTGCGCCGTGATGTTGACCGGATTAACTGTCTGCACCGTATTGCCCGGATTGGCGACCGTGAAATTATAAGTAACCGTGTTATCCGTCGAAGTAGAAGCGACGGTTGTGCCGCTTGCTCCGGTTGCCGCGCCCGGTTTGACTCTTGCCGTGACCGTACCGCTCTGCGTCATTCCGCCGATGGTAACGGTATAAGTCGAACCGCTGCCGCTGACGTTAATGGTCGGGGTTGCGCCCGTGCCGAATGCCGAACTGCCGGTTAAATCTATATCGCTCGCGTCAAAGCCCGTTACCGCTTCGCTGAAAACTACGTCAAACGTAATCGGCGATGTGCTCGTCGGATCAGCTTGTCCGGCGGCTTGATTAATCGTTACTGTCGGCGGCGGCGGCGGTAAATTGGCGCAGCCGGTAACCGGTGACGTACGGAAGTTGGAAAAATCAACGTTCGGCGTTACTCGGTCGCCGCTGCCCGGTCCAACCGGTCCGGGACCGTCTGCCGCGCCCCAGTAATTGCTTTGTGCATTAATGGTTGCGCTCGTGCCGCCGTTGTTGACGCCGAATTGACTGTTGCCGACGATATTGTTGTTGTTAATTGTAATGTTGCTGCCGGACTGCAATCCGCCGTACGTGTTGTTGACTTGATCGAAAACGGAGATGCCGTCTTGGAAACGAGTGAACGTGTTGCAGTTAACGTTTACGATTGACGAAGCCGGAAACGCTCCGGCATCGGCAGGCACGCTGCCGGTCGCGTTGGAAAAAATATTTAAACCGGTAACCGGCAGAGCCGTTCCGGTTGCCGTCACGTTTCCTCCGTCGAGACTATTACCGGTAATTTCAAAATTACCGGAACCGCTGCCGCGCAGGCGAATGCCGAAACTGGAGTTGCCGCCCGCCGGAAGCGTACCGAACAATCTCAAAGTGTTGTTCGCAATCGTATTGTTGCCGCCCGTGCCGCGGTAATCAATCGCCGCAAACGAACCGGTCGTCGCCGAATTCGGTCCGTTAAGAGCCGGACTGATCAAGCGAGTAAACGTGTTGCCGACAACATCAATATTGCTGTTTGGAGCAAATGGAATGGTGTTATTGCTCGGCTCAAAATACGTGAATGTTGCGACGCCCTGCAGGCGGCTCAACGAAAATGTATTGCCGGTGATGTCGATGTTGTTGTTTCCGCCGCCCATGTTCACTCGACCCGAGCCGAGCTGACCGCCGATCAGCGTATTGTTGCGAATGATGCCGCCTTCGACTTGAAACAGTAACACCTCGTCGCGATCAAAACGATTGTTTTCGACCAAAAGGTTGTTGTGCTTAAGCTGCGGAGCGGGTCGTGTGAAATTGCTCTGTGCCGCAAAGCCTGCAATGTTGTTATTGAAAGTATCGTTGTTGCGAACGATTAAATTAGTCGAACCCGATTCGGCGAGTAATCCATAACCGGGAAATCCGGCTAAGTAATTGCCCTCCATTAGCGAATCCGTACTTTGAGCAAACCAGACGCCGTATTTTTCATTGAAAGTGTTTTCAACTTCCGCTTCGCTGTAGGGCAAACGGTTGTTGAGAACTCTGATGTTCTGATAGCCGTCGCCGCCCGGACCCGGATTGCTGGAGGCTCTGATAATCACCTGCGGTTTATCTCCTCCATTGTTCGTCGTCGGATTGGTTTGATTAATATCAAAGTTAAAACCGTCGAAAGTAACGTTGTCAGCCTGAATATCAACAGGCGTGGTCGTGCTTAAACCGACGACAATCGTTGACTCGGCGGCTGTATTGGTGCGCGGTTTGGCAAGATTGCCGTTCTGCGCGCCGAGAATTTTCAGCGGTCGGTCAACAACGATGGTTTCAGGATAAGTTCCCGCCGCGACGTAGACCGTTCCGCCCGGCAAAGTTCCTTCAATGCGCGAACTCGGACTGGTGTCAGGGATATAAATCGCTTGCTGAATGCTTGCATACGGTTTTCCGATTCGTCCGTCATTGTTTACTGAACCGGTTGCGGCGTCAACATATGAAACCGCGCGTCCGCTGTCGTTCGCCGGTGTAAACTGCACGTCAATGTGCGCATTGTCGTTCGCCGTGCTGATGGCGAGAAGATTCGGGAGATAAAAATTCTGATACGCCGCGTTGGAATTGTTCAGAAGAGCAATATCCGTATCGCAGGCGGAACAGGTTTGACCGAACGTATTTCCCGTGAAATTGACCAAGGCACCGTCCACGACAAATCCTTTCGTTCTGGTCGCGGTGTTGTTAGAAACCGTTCCGAGCACCGTGTTGCCGCCGTTGCCGTTGATGTATGCCGGTTGGCGCAAATCGGTGAACCGATTGTTATCGATCAGAAATCCAGTCGCCGTGCCGGAAATTTCGTAGCCGCGGGCTGTCCCCGACGACTGCCACGGCGTCGTCGCCGTAAAGTCAATATTTTTGCCGCTGAAGTTTGTTCCCTGAACGGTAATGATATTGTGCGTTCCAACCGCATCAGTTTTGACGATGTTCAATCCGTCAATTGTGATATTGGACGCGCTGACCGTGAAGCTGTTGCCGCTGCCCGAAACGTTGACCAATGGTTTGACCGCTTCGGCGGCGATGATCGTCAGACCGGCTTTGTTTAGCGGTATGTTGGAGCCGACGGTGTACGTTCCCGAACAAACTCTGATGATATAACCCGGACTTGCCGCCGCGACTGCTGCTTGAATCGTCGTATAAACCGGTGCGCCGTTGTTGAGACAATTTTGATTTAAATCATCAACCACGAACTCAATTGCGCCGACGAAGAAAGTGACCTGATTGTCGGTTGATGACGAAGCCGCGCTCGGATTGTTCGCCGGATCGAGCGCCGCGCCCGCTGGAATCGTCGCCGTCACGACGCCGCTGCTCGTCGGCGTGACGGCAACATTATACGTTTTCCCGTCGCCGCTGTCGGTGACGACGATGCTTGAGAAAGTAACTCCTGTGACGGAAACGTCGCTGTTATCAAATCCGGTCACGACTTCGCTGAAAACAACCGTGAATTCAACCGGAACGCCGTTTGCCGGGTCGGGCTGACCGATTTTTTGATTAATCGTGACGGTCGGATTGGTCGTGTCGTTGACAGTAATGTTGACCGTGTCCGAAGCATTATCAACCGTTGCCGTAACGACTGCCGTTTGATTGCCGGAGAAAACGCCGCCGCCGGTAAATGTCGTTGACGCCAGACCGTCAACGAGCGGCGTGACAGCCGGATTGACCGTGCCGTTGGTTGCCGAAAAATTAACCGGAATGCCGCTTGGATAAATGGTCAGCGGATTCGGCAGATGCGGATTGCCCGGAAGCGCGTGAGTATCAGCTCCGTCGGAGTTTTTGCGCAAACTTGTCGTTACCGTACTTGTCGCGCCGGTGTTAACCGACGAGGCGGTCGAAGTCGTGTCGTCCAGAACGAGCCACGGATCGAAATCCACCAAACCCGAAACTGTCGAACAGTTGTTGCCCGGCGCAGGCTGTGGTCCGGCGTTGCAGCCCCAGAAATTGTTTTCGGCGTTGA
>SXGU01410875.1_pt1 | contig 33927 bp, 27 predicted proteins | sample 3174531 | NCBI WGS metagenome assembly SXGU01 (sample SAMN11356863, study PRJNA531348) | freshwater metagenome | isolation source: freshwater sample F1-140 | place: China: Fuxian Lake, Yuxi | collected 2017-12-25 | reverse complement strand
GATGTTTAGCAGCAACGACATGTTAAAGGGCTGGGATGGAACTGCCAATGGTGCAGAATGCCAACAGGATGTGTATGTATACAATCTGGAAATTACCTCTCTTGAAGACCGCGTATACAAATACAGTGGAACAATTACGCTTCTTCGCTAGTTGGGTTTAACCTATCGTCTTTTAATCGGGTCAACAAAAGCAAGCCGATAGCAAAGAAAACAACCAAGGCTAAAACAGAGTTTTGCATTCCTTTTTCAGGAGAATGCTGCTCGATATAGGCAAAAATAAACAAACCTATAACCATTGAGAATTTCTCAGTGATGTCGAAGAAACTAAAAAAAGACGCGGTATCATTTGTAGTATCGGGAATAAGTTTGCTATAGGTACTTCTGCTTAAACTTTGAACGCCACCCATGACTCCGCCAACAAAAAAGGCTAGAAAACTGAATCCCGTTACAGATTTATATTCAGCATCAAACCACGCTCCGATACAAACCAATATCCAAATAGCCAAAGTGATCGACAAGGATATTTTATTCCCCAGTTTTTTGGAAACCCAAGAGAAAAACAAACTTCCAGCAATGCCGACAAATTGAATGATTAATATAATTGGCAACAATTTTTCAGCAGGAATATTAAGCAATTTTGCTCCAAAATAGGCTGCAATGAGCATTACTGTTTGGACACCCATTGAATAAAACCAAAATGAGGCCAAGAATACTTTGATACTCTTGTGGTATTTGATTTCTACCCAAACTTTTTTGAGTGCTAAAAAACCTTTTAAAATGGATTCGCCGGTATTTACTTTGACGTCTTCTTTGATTCGAAAGAAAAATATTTGTGCAAAGCCAATCCACCATAAGGCTACCCCAATAAAGCACAATCTTGTTGCAAATCCAGTGTCAAAACCCATGACTGGAGCAATAAATTTGATAAATACGAGACACATGATGAGCATTAAACTACATCCAAAGTAACCATACGAAAATCCTTTTGCACTCGCTTTGTCCATTTGTTCGTTGGTCGCCAATTCAGGTAAAAAAGAATTATAAAATACCAAACTGCTCCAAAAACCCAAACTCGCAACAAAAACGGCCAAAATACCATAAGGTAGTGTATGCGGATCTTTTGTTAGGAAGAATAAACTCGCACAACCTATTGCTCCCATATAACAGAAGAAACGCATAAATTTCTTTTTGTTTCCTCTGCTATCTGCAATACCACTTAACAAGGGGCTGGTAATACAGATGATTAAAAACGACAGGGCCAGGGTATAATTCACAATAACAGTATTTTTGAAACTCATTCCAAACAATTCTACATTGTCATTGATAATACCCAAGGAATTTTTTTTGGTTGTGACGGCTATGTAATAAACCGGAAAAATCGCAGATGAAATTACGAGTGGATAAACACTGTTAGCCCAATCATACATAGCCCATGCGGTAAGCACTCTTTTGTTATTTTTTTCCATTACAAAGCGCAATGTAGTCCAAAAAAATGGATGTAAGTAAATCTAAAAATGGAAAACGCTAATTAGGATGCGAACTTCTGATTTTCAAGCCTATTCCACTTTTCTTCAGCAATGGTTTTGGTGATCAAAAGGTTTGATTTCCCTTTATGGTCAGGAATAGTATACATAAAATCTTGTAAGATGGTTTCGCAAATTCCTCTTAAACCCCGCGCTCCAAGTTTGTGTTCGAAGGCGATTTCAACAATAAAATCGATTGCAGCATCTTCAAATTCAATGTCGACACCGTCCAAAGAGAATAAATAGTGGTATTGCTTGAGGATTGCATTTTTGGGATCACTTAATATGGATTTTAATGTGGGCCTGTCTAATTCGTCTAAGGCGGTTATAATCGGTAATCTGCCAATGAGTTCAGGGATAATTCCATAGGAACGCAAATCGGGGGGAGAAACCAACGACAATAACTTTTTGTCGCTAATTTCTTTATTGGAACCTCGCTTGAATCCAAGCACTTGTTTTTGAACACGTCGTGAAATAATTTTTTCAATACCGTCAAAAGCCCCACCACAGATAAATAGAATATTGGTTGTGTCTAGTTTAATATATTTTTGGTCGGGATGTTTGCGACCACCCTCGGGTGCAACATTGGCGATGGTACCTTCGAGAATTTTGAGTAGACCTTGTTGAACCCCCTCGCCACTCACATCTCGGGTGATTGAAGCATTGTCTCCTTTGCGGCTGATTTTGTCCATTTCATCAAGGTAGATAATGCCCCTTTCGGCCAATTCGGGCTTGTAGTTAGCGACTTGCAACAATCGACTCAAAATACTTTCTACATCGTCTCCCACATATCCTGCTTCTGTTAATACTGTTGCATCGGCAATGCAAAAAGGTACATCTAATATACGTGCCAGTGTTTTTGCGAGGAGTGTTTTTCCAGTACCGGTTTCGCCAATTAATAAAATATTGCTTTTTTCAATCTCGATATCATTCTCAATAACCAATTTGCGGCTATCTAAACGTTTGTAATGATTGTATACCGCTACGCTCAATATTTTCTTCGCTTGGTCTTGGCCGATCACATATTGGTCCAAAAATGCTTTAATTTCCAGCGGTTTCGGCAATTTTTTTTTCGTACTTTTTCCCAGAATAGTATTTTCTAACGGAATAGATTGGGTTGAAAAGTTCAATTCTTTTTCAGCAATTTTGTGGGCTTGGTCAGCACATTGATCACAAATATGTCCCTCCAAACCCGATATCATCATCAGGGTTTCACTGTTATTTCGTCCGCAAAAGGAACAGCGTTGACCCTTGGTTTTCATATATAATTATTTGGTGCGTTTTCCCAATACTTCATCAATCATACCGTATTCTTTAGACTCTGCAGAAGTCATCCAATAATCACGATCGCTGTCTTTTTCGATTCTCTTATAGGGTTGACCAGTATGGTGTGCAATGATATCGTATAATTCTTTTTTCAACTTGCTTATTTCTTTGTAGGTGATTTCAATGTCGGAAGCCTGTCCGGTTGCACCTCCAAGGGGTTGGTGAATCATAATTCGAGAATGGGGGAGTGCTGTGCGTTTTCCTTTTTCACCAGCACACATCAATACTGCACCCATACTTGCAGCCATCCCAGTGCAAATGGTCGCCACATCACTGCCAATATATTGCATAGTATCGTAGATGGCTAAACCAGCGTATACGCTGCCACCTGGGCTATTGATATAGATTTGAATATCACGATTGGTATTGTTGCTTTCGAGAAACAACAATTGGCCCATGATAATATTGGCAACATCTTCATAGATTGGGACACCCAAGAAAATAATACGATCCATCATCAAACGAGAGAAAATGTCGATAACACTGGCATTCAATTGCCTTTCTTCGATGATATTCGGTGTAAGGTTGTGTATACCCCCACTGCGTGAAACCAATTTTGTGTATTCATCGAGCCTCAAACTACTGATGCCCAAATGTTTTGTTGCATATTTTTGAAATTCTTTTCCGTAATCCATGATAGTATTTGTTATAACAAACTTAAGTTAGAAATGGCTACTCCCCGTGTTCAGTTTTATGAGAATTTATATGTAAAAAGTAATCTGCTACTTTAATGGTCTTGGATTTTAATGAAACCAGTTCTTTTGCATGGTCATATGCCTTGCGGTAGATCACCCGGTCGGCCATTTGCATTACAAAGTCTTTTTCAGCCAACTTCTTGTTGATGGAACTGTCTAAAAAATCATCATTTATTGGCATGTTTAGGCCATATTGTCGGTACATTCCATGAAAATAGATTCTAGCCTCAGCACGAATATCTTCCTCATTGCTTTCAAGCTTTGCGATATTGGCAATTTTGTCAATGATCAACCTGCGCAACAGCGCACTTTTTTCTGAGGCGTATTTTTCTTCAATATTTTCAATGGTATATTCATTTTCTTTGGTGGTAATGAGCCAACGCTTTAAAAATTCATCGGGTAATGCCAATGGATGGTTTTCCATCAGCAAATGTCCAAGCTGGTGATCGAGCCATAAATCTGCTTCATTCCGGTAGTAATTAACCAAATTATTTTTGATTTTGGCACGGTATTCTTCTTCATTTGCCGGAATGTCTTGATCTCCAAATACTTCTTTGTAATAATCTTCATTTAATTCTGCGTCTGTTCTTCTTTTGATTTCAGAAACCACAAAATTGAATTCTTCGCCCAATTCGTTGAGACCTTCCTTTGGCACTCCCAGTGTATTGCTGATTACGGTCTCGTTGTTGTTTAACAGTGTTTTTATATTGGCCTTAAACGTATCGCCAACCTTTGCGCCAATCACCAATTTTTTGATTGTTTGGTCCTCAATTAAAGAAGCGACAAAACTGATGTTTTTATTTGAAATTCCTCCTTCAAATGCAATGCCTTCGCTGTTGTGCTCTGTAATTTCAGTATAAACAATATCTTCGTCTTCTACCAGATCAACATCGTTCATTTTACCATGGCGCTTTCGAGATTGTTGGATATCATCCTCTACTTCCAAATCGCTGATTGTAATATCAAATAATTCGAGATTGTCTTTTTTACTGATATTGAGTTCGAATTGTGGTGACAATCCCAAATCAAATGCAAAGGTAAAGTCGTTTGCGTTTTCGAAATTTAATTGGCTTTCGATGCGGATGCTAGAAATGGGGTAACCCAATATATCGAGTTTTTCGTCCTGTATGTATGCATTCATTGCCTCAGATGAAATGCGCTGAAGTTCCTCGGCCAAAAGACTTTTCCCATACAGCTTGTTAACCATTCCCAAGGGAGCTTTACCAGCCCTAAATCCCTTGATATTGGCACTTTTTTGTAAGCGTTTTAACTCTTTATCTACTTTTTCTTGATAATCAGCTTTTTCCAAAGAGATAATCACTGTCAGGTTTAGGGCGTCGGTTTTTTCAGATTTGATATTCACAGTTTGGATTGATTTCTAATAAAGTAAAATCCCCACCACTTTGCCTATCGGCAATTTAGGGAGGGGAGTTGTGCACGCGGAGGGACTCGAACCCACACACCTTGCGGCGCCAGATCCTAAGTCTGGTGCGGCTACCAATTACGCCACGCGTGCATAAAGAAATTGTTAAATAGGGAATGCAAAGTTAGTCGCTTTCCAGAAAATTTACAAGACCATTCGCCATAGAAATAAATGGAAACAACTTCGATTTTGAATACTGAAAGGGATTTTGCATACATGAATAAAATCCGTCGGGCAATGATTCAAACAATGGTTTTCAAAGAAGTTAATTTGGCATCCGACAATCATTGCCATTCTATTATGGAAATCGTTTAAATGCAAGAACTATGGTTTATTAGAACTTACACCATTGTTGAAGGGGTGTTTTGAACCTGTAGCATATTCTGTTGAATGGGGTTGCCTCATACATGCCCAGTTTTTGTGAAACGAATTAAAACAAATAAGTGGTATACGTGAATACTTTTTTATTCTTGAGGGAAATGGTGGTTGTAATTTCATCTCCTGCTTCCCATTTAATCATTCCAAGTGGAAAAATAATAAGGGTTGGTAACCCGAGTGCATTTCCATTTTCTGTGCGCGAATCATTTTCTATTTTGCCAAATTTCTTGGAAACAATCGCCACAGTCGCATCATTGAGGGGCTGGAGAATAGAAAAACTCCATTTGTCAAACAGCAACATCACAGGTGAAGCACCAGCCGGAGGCCATGCAACGAAATGATCTTTGTAATAGGCAGAGTCTATGGCCGAAACATCATTGCTTGCCATCCAAAATACAGAATTATTTTCGGCACAACCAAATCCATAATTCGCAATTCCTGGATGGGTTATCAATCGACGGTTGTATAATTCCTCACTTTTGTCATCACTCATTAAGACGGTTATACTTTGCGCAGGGTTTGATTCCAATACCGCTTGGCCAAATTTGGCAGCATCTGCGGCGCCTTGGGTAAAGCATTTATGGGTTTCAGGCTTTGGCTCATGGCTAAATATTCCCAGGGGAGAATAGACTATAGAGGCTTCCAAGCAGGCTATTTGCTTATCGGCATTTAATGTTACAGGGTTGACAATTCCTGCATTTTGTCTAAAATAATTAATTCGATCTGTAATTTTTATCGATGTTGAATCGGGTATAATTCCAGTTATACAATTTTTGCTATTCCCCGTCCATCCAGTCTGTGCAATCTTTTTTCCTTTAATCGTAGCATATGAAATTTTACTTCCTTTAAATCGTTTTTCGAAATCTGACTTGGCCAAACGAGACTGCAAAGCAACCAATCCGGCAGCTTTTGGATTTTCTTTGGTCAGACGGTAATAACTACCCCAAGCAAGTTTTGTATAACCTTGTTTAAGAAGGGAATCACAAGATTTAGCAAGCAAAGATTGTTGTAAGGGTTTTAACAATTTGTTTGCTGGAAAGTCTTTGATGACAGTATCGCTTAGGGAGATTATTCGATCCCAATCATAAAAATTAATGGGCTCTTTGACCCAACGATTAAACAATTCTAATCGGTATTTTTTAATCTGCAGGCTTTTGGGATACTTATTTCCAGCATGGTTTGAAAGCATGCCTATTAGTCTTTTGCTTACAGATTTGGGGGGATTGCTGATTAAATCTCCTAGCAATTTCTCGTCAATGGGACGGGATTTGAATTGTAGAGGGTACCATTTGTAGAAATAGAATATTGTGCCCTCTTGTATGTTGTGCGAGAGGAAATAGTCTAGTCCATTGCCAATAAAGGTGAAGCTATCGTCGGTGAGAAAAGGGTCGGTATTGTTTTTTGCTTTACTGGATACAAGGGCTTTTTTTCTGCCAATAAACTCTTGGTGAATCGATTCTGCCTCAAGAAATTGGTTCGTTTGGGTTAGGTGTGTAACACGAGAAAGATAATAGGCATTTTGTTGGTGGAGATAGAAGGTGTCATTGGGAAAATAGTTCAATGCTTTTGAAAGCCATTGGTTGAACATAAAACTATACCCAGAATTTGCTTTAACAACAGCCAACTCTTGGTTTAACATTTGTCGTTCCCAATTGAGTAATTTGATATTCAAGGGAAAGACTTCTAGACCCATTTCACAATAAAGTCGAGCGCTGTCTGGCAAATTTCGTTCGACCAGATAATGCTCTGTGAGTACTTCAAATGCTTCACGAACAAATGTTTTTAAGTGTTTGCCCTCAGCGTTGGCGCCAAAGTTCATGATGGCAACTGTGCGCATTGTTTTTACGGCATCCAATGAATTTCGCATTAAATAATAACAATGACCCATCATTCCCAAAGCAATTGTATCGGAGCTTAGCTCATAACTGTTCTTGTACATTTGAACCGCGCGTGGATATCTGCCTTGCCCATAATTACTGATGGCTTCTTTGTTGTTGGCCAAAACCAACGGCAACAGGCGCACGCCATATTGTTTGTAAAACACCGCATTATCATCATAATTTTTAGCCTTAACAGCACTTTTCACTGCTTCTTTAAAATAATCTGTACTCTCTTTTCTGTATTTGTCAATTTGATACATCTCATATTCGCAAATTGCCTTGATATACCAAAGTTCAGTGATTGATTTGTTATCATCCAAGCCTTTTATACATGATTTTCTTGCAGAAGAATATTTGCCAGCCGTATACGCTTCTCGGGCTTTCAATAGTGTTTTGGATTGGCCGTGTATGCCGGCAATACAGGTCAGCGTGATAAGTATAAAAAAGGAGTGTATTTTCATAATTCTTTTTGCGGTGCAAGTGCAAATAAAACGCAAAGCCACCGTACTTTATTGATCTATTATATTATTTGTCAAATCGCCCGATTTTTAAATCTGAATTGGGCAACAATCTAAAACTTTTTCGGTGGTGTAGGGTAATGCCAAAAGACCTGATGGCATTCCGATGAGCAAGTGTTGGATAGCCCGCATTGTTTGCCCATCCATAGTTGGGGTGATGAAAATGCAAATTCTCCATGACTTCATCGCGGTGTGTTTTGGCCAGAATACTGGCTGCCGCAATGTGAAGAAATCGGGCATCACCTTTTATTTCTAAACAATGCGGAACCTGTTTATAGGGTGTAAATCGGTTGCCATCAACAGCAATGATGACGGGGGTTATTGGCAGTTTGTCCAATGCCCTGTGCATGGCCAAAATACTGGCATTGAGAATATTTATTTCGTCAATTTCTGCAGCAGAACACGATCCTACAGCCCAGTATAAAGCTTCTGATTCCACAATTTTTCGAAGCCTTTCGCGTTGTGATTTTCCAACTTGTTTACTATCGTTCAACAATGGATGGTAAAATTCTTCTGGTAAAATAACCGCTGCTGCAAAAACTGGCCCAGCCAAACATCCCCTTCCTGCTTCATCGCAACCCGCTTCAAGCAATTGTGAACTGGTTTTTGCCAATAACATATGAATCAGTTGATATCAGTGGCAATGCGCATTTCCATGCCCAAATAAAAAGGTTCGTTGTGAGATGTGGACATCAATGATTCGAGTGTATGCAGATTTTGCTTGGTCTGGCCCAGAACCCAAAAATCCCCGAAAGCAAGATTTGGTTGGGAAATTTCAATTTTCGACCAAGGGTAATATGCGCTGAGGGACAATGCTTTTTCAGGCCCTAAGGTGGGGGTGTATAAGTGTTGCACACAAGAAAAAAAAACAAGAAACAGTAGCAGCAAGATTAAATGGGGGCTTGACTTTTCTTTAGCAAAGAAGCAATTTTTGAGTGCATGGCTATATTTTAATTGGGTTTCTACCATTTGCCAAAAACAAATTTGTAATCCATCAATTCCATAAATCCATCCTCTTCGCAAAATATAATTGCGCACAAAACGAACCATACCCGAAAACAAAAATTGCAGTAACAACATAAGCACATGACGATTTTGGTATTGCATGCCACCAATTTTGCCAAATCGCACAGACTGTATCCGTAAATCGGTAGCTGAGGGGTAGGTAAAATGGAGTATATCTCCTGTCAAATGGGCTGAGGAATGGCCTTTATCCAATATAAATTTATCGTGTGGGTTGGTTCCACCCCATTTGCCGGTCAATCGATTCCATAGCCTAAGTTTCTTGTCGGGATACCAACCACATCCTTTGATGGGTTTCCCATTCAAGTGGTTGAGTCGATTAAAGTAATACCCTTTATGGGTGAAAGATTGCAGGCAAAAATTATTTTTTTTTACAGCCAGAATGGACGAAAACAACTCTTCTCCCAACTGTTCGTCTGCATCTAAGCTCAAAACCCAATCAAATTTTGCCTGTGAGGCAGCCCAATTTTTTTGTTCTATATGACCCTGAAATTCATGTTGTAGTATTTTTGCGCCACTGTGTTCTGCAATCGACAGGGTTTCGTCTGAACTGTAACTGTCAACAACCAAAACTTCGTCGGCCAAGCCTGTAACTGAAGCAATACACGAAGCAATGTTTTTGGCTTCGTTAAAGGTGATGATTACAACTGACAATTTACAGGGGTTCACTGTGGCGAATATAAAGATAAAAAATCTCAGCCAAACGCAATCTTGGTCAAACCCAAACGCAATCTTGGTCAAACCCAAACCGAATCTTTGCCAAACGCAATCGAATCTCAGCCCCAGATGATTATTTTGATTGGTATTCTTGTTTCACTACATGGGCTTTTCCGATTTGCAAAAAATAAATATTTTTTTCAAGAGAAGAAAACGATTTTGTTTGTGATGCTTGATTGCATTACCCAACAATCTGATTTTTAGATAGTTATTTTTATGAGCATGCTGTTTTTTAGTTAAAAATAGTTTCTACATGGGTTTTTTAATATCCGCTATTTTGGTAATAGTATATACTTTGTGTACATTTTATTTAGTCGTACTATGAGTTTAAACATGAAAAATAGTATTTTAGGGCGATTCTTTTGCCATTCAATGAAACCAACCGATATTAACAATCCAGAATATTTTCACAAAGTAGTTGATTGTCAGCATGCTTGTCCGGCCCATACGCCAGTTCCAGAATATATTCGCCTGATTGCTGAGGGGAAATATACCGAAGCATATATGATTAATTGGGATTCAAATGTATTTCCAGGAATATTGGGGCGAACCTGCGATCGTCCTTGTGAGCCGGCTTGTCGGAGGGTTCGTGTTGAAGAAGATCCTGTTGCAATATGCCGACTAAAGCGTGTAGCTGCCGACCATAAAGGCGATGTAAAACAACGTATGCCCAAGGCTCCCTTTGTTCCGAATTCAAAAAAAATAGCCCTTTTGGGCGCAGGCCCCGCCTCGCTCACGGTGGCCCGCGATTTGGCCACTCTGGGATATGAATTGCATTTATACGACGACCAAAAAGCGGGAGGTGGGTTTATGCGTAGCCAAATACCTTCATTTCGATTGCCCGAAACTGTGCTCAATGAAGAGGTGAATTACATTTTGGATTTGGGGATTCATACCCATTTCAATACCTATGTATCGAGTCTTAAAGAGGTGCTTGATAAAGATTACGATGCAGTTTTTGTTGGAACAGGTGCACCCAAAGGCCGTGACCTGCCCGATATGATTGGTCGTCAAGAAGGTGCTTCCAATATTCACATTGGCATTTACTGGCTGGCAAGTGTTGCTTTTGAGCACCAGAACAAAATTGGTAAAAATGTAATCGTATTGGGTGGAGGAAATACTGCAATGGATTGCTGTAGAACTGCGCGAAGATTGGGTGGAAAAAATGTTAAGGTTGTTGTCAGGAGCCCCTTTGCTGAAATGAAAGCATCGCCTTGGGAAAAAGAAGATGCAGCACATGAGGACATTCCGATTATAGACAACCATGTCCCAAAATCTTTTGTGGTTGAGATGGGCGTGTTAAAAGGCATGAATTTTGAAAAAGTTCACGCAGTATTGGATGAAAATGGCAAACGCAAATTGCTTCCTACAGGCGAAGCGGAGGTCTTCATAGAAGCCGATGATGTTTTAATCGCCATTGGTCAGGAAAATAGTTTTCCATGGATTGAACGCACAATAGGCATAGAATTTGACCAGTGGGGTATGCCGATTGTAGACGAGATTAGTTTTGTTTCAACCAATAAAAAAGTTTTTTTTGGTGGCGATTCGGCTTTTGGACCCAAAAACGTAATTACCGCTGTAGCCCATGGTCACCAAGCTGCTATTTCCATTCACCATTTTTGCCAAGGTGAAGATGTGAACAAGCGTCTTGCCCCATATGTTAATTTGGTAAGCCAAAAAATGGGATTACATGAGTGGGCATTTGATAGCGAAGTTGTAACGGATAGTCGATACGTTGTTCCCCAAGCCGATAAAAAACTTACCCTTGGCAATCGCAAAAAAGAAGTTGAATTGGGTTTCGACGAAATTACGGCCTTCAAGGAAGCTGAACGCTGTCTTAATTGCGATATACAAACTGTATTTACCGAAAGCAAATGCATTGAATGCGATGCCTGCGTAGACATTTGTCCGACAGCTTGTATCACTTTTACTCCGAATGCAGAAAGTGAAACAGACTTGCGGAAAATACTTAAAATGCCGGCAAATAATATTACACAAGATATCTATGTTTCAGACATGCTTCCCACATCACGGGTAATGGTTAAAGATGAAAATGTATGTCTCCACTGCGGACTTTGCGCCGAAAGATGCCCCACCTCGGCATGGGACATGCAAAAATTCTTTTACAATGTTACAAAAGCGGGAAAAGCATGTCATTGATCAATAGTAAGGTAAACGATTTTGTTGTTCGATTTGCAAACGTAAATGGTTCAGGATCTGCCAGCGCCAATTTTTTATTTACCAAGGCCATATTTAGGATGGGTATTTTTGTTACACCAAAAAATATTTTTCCTTCCAATATTCAAGGACTTCCTACTTGGTATGAGGTTCGAATCAGCGAAAAAGGGTATCTGGGACGTAGAGAGGGCATTGATTTGATGGTGTGTGTGAATCCCCAAAGCATGGCAAGTGATGTTGCTGCCGTGAAGCCTGGTGGGTATTTTTTATATGACAGTTCTAAAAATTTGCATGACCAGTATATCCGTGATGACATTCACTACATTGCCATTCCCTTGATGGAAATGTGTAATCATGCATTCACAGATCCCAGACAGAGGCAGTTGTTTAAAAATATTATTTACGTAGGGGCGCTTTCAGCCTTATTTGATATTGAATTCCAGATGCTTGAGAATCTGCTTGCAGAGCAGTTTAAGGGGAAAGAAAAATTAATACCAGCCAATATTAAAGCCTTAAATTTGGGTATAGAATGGGTTCACCAGAATCATAATTATCCTTTGGATATTCGTGTTGAACGTCGCGATCTTATTGGAAATAAAATAATGATAGATGGGAATGCTGCTTGTGGGTTGGGTGCGGTGTATGCGGGCGCTTCCGTTGCAGCGTGGTATCCCATTACGCCATCGACTTCTGTTGTAGAAGCATTTGCAAGTTTCTGTGATAGTTATCGGGTGGACCCATTCACTGGAAAAAAGAATGTAGCCATTGTTCAGGCTGAAGATGAATTGTCAGCAATTGGGATGGTAATCGGTGCCAATTGGAACGGCGCCCGTTCCTTTACTTCAACCAGTGGGCCTGGATTGTCGTTGATGAATGAGTTTTTAGGCCTTGCCTATTTTGCCGAGGTTCCAGCAGTTTTAATTGATGTTCAGCGAACAGGACCCTCTACAGGTATGCCGACCAGAACCCAGCAATCAGATATTCTTTTGGCTGCATATGCCTCTCATGGTGATACCAAACACGTTTTGTTGTTTCCGTCTACACCCAAAGAATGTTTTGAACTTACAGTAGATGCTTTCGATCTCGCCGATGAATTGCAAACACCGGTAATTCTTATGACAGACCTGGATCTTGGGATGAACGACCATATTTCAGAATCTTTGGAATGGGATGACGATCGAGTCTATCAAAAAGGCAAGGTTTTAGATGCAAAAGCCTTAGAAAAAATTGATAAATTTGGTCGGTATCTAGATATTGATGGCGATGGTATTGCCTACCGGACCTATCCAGCAACACATCCCAGCAAGGGTTCTTTTTTCACCCGGGGTAGTTCGCGTGATGAGTATGCTACGTATACTGAAGATTCTGCTGCTTACAAACGCAATGTTGACAGATTGATTAAAAAATGGAATACTGCCAAAAACAAGGTGCCATTGCCACAACTATACCAAGATAAGAATGTATCTTCAATTGGTATGTTGTTTTTTGGGACATCGATGTTTTCTGCGCAAGAGGCAATGGATTTATTGAAAGATCAAGGGCTGGTTGTAGACGCTATCCGATTGAGAGCATTTCCCTTTAATCAAACAGTATTGGATTTTATCGATGTACACGAACGGGTTTTTGTAATTGAACAAAATCGTGATGCCCAGATGAAAAGTTTATTGACAATAGAATTACAGATAGACCCTAAAAAACTGATATCTGTACTAAACTATGATGGTATGCCCATAACGGCTGATACCATTATCAATTCGATGAAGGAAAGTACTTTTGTTGCATCTAAGATCAAAAAAATCGCCTGAGAATGTCATATATACGACCAAAATTTCGTCACCCAGAATTGCCAAAGAATGCCTTGGGTTATTCTGTTGATTACTACGAAGGGGCACTTTCAACCCTGTGTGCTGGCTGCGGTCATGATTCGATAAGTGCAGGGGTTGTCCAGGCTTGTTTTGAAATGAATATAGAGCCACACCGTTTGGCAAAGCTTTCTGGTATTGGCTGTTCTTCTAAAACCCCAGCCTATTTTTTGAGTAATTCACATGGATTCAACTCGGTACATGGGCGCATGCCCTCGGTTGCTACCGGTGCAAATCTTGCAAATCGAGACTTGATCTATTTTGGGGTTTCTGGAGATGGAGACACCGCTTCGATAGGAATGGGTCAATTTGTGCACGTGATAAGGCGCAACATCAATATGATTTACATTGTCATGAATAATGGATGTTATGGTCTAACGAAAGGGCAGGATTCTGCCACAGCCGACAATGGCTCTAAAAATAAAACAGGAGTAATGAATGCATACGAATCAATTGATTTGGCCAGTTTGGCTATCGAGCTTGGTGCTACTTTTGTTGCCCAAAGTTTTTCGGGAGACAAAGCGCAATTGGTTCCCCTGATCAAAGCCGGTATGCAACACCCGGGTTTTGCATTTATAAATGTAATTTCTCCTTGTGTTACGTTTAATAACAATGTAGGTTCTACAAAATCTTACGATTATGTTCGACAACACATAGAAGCCACATCTACTGTTGATTTTGTACCAGAAATGCCAGAAATCACGACTACTTATGAATCAGGCGGAATCCAAAAAATTGGAATGCACGATGGCTCCAGTGTCCACTTGCATAAAATTGCTCAAGACTGGAATCCATTAGACAGACAATCTGCAATGAACGCGGTCATGGTTTCCAAAAAGAACAATGAAATTCTAACGGGTTTGTTGTTTATGGACCCCAATGCAAAAGATTTACATCATTTGCTTAAGACCAATGAAACCCCCTTAAATTTACTGAGCCAATCAACACTTTGCCCGGGTTCGGAAATGCTTAAACACATCAATGAAGACTTCAGATAGCAAATTATACTGCCCCCAAAGTATATATCTAAACGAAACAAACTGTAAGAAATTAATGTGTTTACCCATGGTATTGGCTTTTTAAAACGCAATCCTCGACATTACATTGGTTGATTGCAATGGCAGATTAAATTTAGGACATTCAACCAGTTGCCAATTCCTGAATGGCCAACCAGGCCATTAACCCACATCCTTGAATCAAGGCATCTTCATCTACATCGAAGCTGGGATGGTGCACACTAAAGTTGGTCTTTTTTGCTTCATTTCGTGTTCCAAGACGATAAAAACAACTGGGAATAGCCTGTGAATAATACGAAAAATCTTCTGCAGCCATCCAAATTCCCAAATGTTCTATATTGTCAGTGCCGAGATATTCTTGTGCTTCTTTCTGCAAACGATGGGTTAGGTCATTGTCATTGACAAGAAACGGATAACCTTTTCGAATATCCAAATCTAGTGTGCCACCCATGCCTTCAACCAAACTTTTTGCAATAGACTGTATTTTTTCATGGGCTTGGGAACGCCATTTTTCATCGAGTGTGCGAAATGTACCTTCAATGCAAACCTCATTGGGAATTACATTGGTTGCCCCATTGGCAATGAACTTGCCAAAAGACAATACAGATGGGGTTGCCGGATTCGCTGTTCGGGATATCACTTGTTGTAATGCCAAGATTAGATGGGCACTTATCAAGACAGGGTCGATCGTTAAATGGGGCATGGCTCCATGGCCACCTTTTCCTGTTACGGTAATATAAATTTCATCGGTACTGGCCATATACAATCCAGGGCGAAAGCCTATTTTTCCTGTTTCAATACCCGGCATTACATGTTGGCCTATCATCACATCAATGGTCGGATTTTTTAATACACCCTCTGCAATCATCAATGAAGCGCCTCCGGGAAGTTTTTCTTCGCCGGGTTGAAATATTAATTTGATGCTTCCCTGCATTTGGTCTTTTAGTTCGTTGAGTATGGTAGCAGCCCCTAACAATGAACTCGTATGCACATCGTGTCCGCAGGCATGCATTACACCCTCAATTTTACTGCGGTATGGGCGTCCATCTTTGATTTCGACAATTGGAAGTGCATCCATATCAGCCCTTAAGCCCACAATTTTTTTACTGGGATTTTTCCCCTCAATTAGCGCTACAACACCAGTATTTGCCATACGACGCGTTTTCAATCCCAGTGTATTTTGAAGATACTGTTCTACAAATTCAGCTGTTTTATATTCTTGAAAAGACAATTCTGGATTTTCGTGAATTTGCCTTCGAATGGCAACCAGTTTGGGTAAAAGTGCAATTGCGCGTTGTTGGATTTGGGTTTTAATTTCCATGGATTGAAATTGTGGAAGAGTATAATTTTCTTTGCAAATTTAATTGTTTAACTTGGTTGTCCAATTTTTATGATTTCACAGAACTCGATTGAACAAGTATTACAGGTTGTTGCCATTGATGAGATTGTCGCTGATTATGTTTCATTGAAGCGTTCTGGGTCACGTTTTAAAGGGTGTTGTCCATTCCATGAAGAGAAAACGCCCAGTTTTATTGTATCTCCTGTCATTGGTATTTACAAATGCTTTGGTTGTCAAAAAGGGGGAAATGCCATTCAATTCTTGATGGAAATTGAAAATTTTTCTTTTGTAGAAGCAGTGAAAACGCTTGCACAGCGCTATGGTATTACGCTAATTGAAACCAAGATAGACAATCCAGATGCATACCAAGAATCACAGCTATTACGAGAATCCTTGCAGTCATCTGTCGATTTCGCACAGAATTTTTTTCAAGAACAATTGCACAATACTGAAGAAGGAAAGACCATAGGATTGCCTTATTTTAAGGAACGAGGATATACTGTCGAAACCGTCAAAAAATGGGGTCTTGGATACAGTCCAGAAATATGGGATGCCCTGGCGATTGAATCAAAAACCCAAGGATTTACCAGTGAAATAATGGTACAAGCGGGCTTAATTAAGCAACGCGAAAATGCAAGTCATTACGACCTGTTTCGGTATCGGGTAATGTTTCCAATTTTTGCCGTTACAGGGAAAGTAATTGGTTTTGCCGGACGAAAAATGGGCAATACCGATCCATCTCCCAAATATATTAACTCACCGGAAACAGAGTTGTATAAAAAAAGCGAGGTGCTTTTTGGACTATATCAAGCCAAAAACGCGATCAAAAAATCTGATAAGGTATATCTCACAGAAGGGTATACAGACGTTATTTCATTGCACCAGGCCGGCATAGAAAATGTAGTGGCAAGCAGTGGTACTGCCCTCACATCCGGTCAGATAAAATTACTCAAACGATTTACGGATAATGTCACAGTAGTCTATGACGGAGACGCTGCCGGAATCAAAGCCTCCTTGCGTGGCATTGATTTACTTTTGGAAGAGGGCCTAAATGTAAGGGTAGTTCTATTGCCTACCGGACAAGATCCTGATTCTTTTTGTCAATCAATGGGAGGCGAATCCTTTCAATCCTTTCTTGATAAAGAGGAAGAAACGTTTATATTCTTCAAAGCAAAACTTTTGTTAAACGAAACAAACAACGACCCCCTTCGCAAAAGCGATGCCGTGCGAGAAATATTAAAAAGTTTAGCCCTGATTGCCGATCCTATAAAACGATCTTCACTCTCTCAACAGCTTGCCCAAATTTGTAATATCGAAGAGTCTTTATTGGTCTCTGAACTTGGAAAGTTATTGCGTATTCGCCAATCCAAGGAAAACCAAGAATTTGTTCAACAAGTAAAAAGTTTAACTGAAAATGCAGGAATTGAACTATCTAGTCAATCCAAATCCCTGCTCACCGATTCATTTCAGGAACTTGCATTGTTTCGCCTATTGTTGTTGTATGCCGACAAGGTTTATTATGAAAATAAAACAGTGTTTGATTTTATATGGGAAGAATGTAATAATGACGAATCTATTGTGTTTGTAAACCCCTTGGCGTTAAAACTCAAAAATGAGATAATTCAACAAGGCCGTTGGCCTGGGCAGAACCATTTTGTGAACCATATTGATGCTGATATTGCTGCTTGGAGTGCAGGCATTATGGCTGATGTGCATGCATTGAGCCCTGTCTTTGCTCTAAATTTCATTGATATTTTGACCGAGGACATGAATTACCGCGAACAGGTTGTCGCTATGTTTTTGCATTTGAGAAGAAAAAAGATTGATTATTTACTGAATTACAATATGGACTTGCTCAAAGAACCCAATGCCAATATTGATGATTTGCTTTTGATGATAGAATATTTAAATGAGCTAAAAAAAAATATTGCAAAAAAACTGGGAAACGCGGTGAGTAGGTTGTGATTTAAATTGTTGATTTATAGTACTTTGGTTTTTTTGGCATACTATTTGACAATCACATGAGCATGTTGAAAAAAACAATAATTATCCCAATACTCATGCTAATTTTTATTAGCATTGCAGCTGTTGGACAAACAAACTTTGGACAAAACAATTCTGACCATTTGCCCAAAGTTCCATATTCAGCGCCAGTGGTAACCGTTTCCCAAGATTCTTTGTGGTTTGACACGCTTTCTCTTTCGATGACTCAAGTTCCCAAGATTCAATCATTGTATACCGTTGCGAAACAATCAATTGGCAAATGGGCAAAAATTTTCATTGTCATAAAAACAGTTGAAAGCGGCAATGATGGAGACCATTCTATTTTGGCAACACGTTATTTTAACATTACAGGAATGCGTCAACCCCATGTTAGAAAAACACTTTCTGTAGGCCCGACCCCAACCAATTATGCCAGTTTTAAGAATTGGCACGATTGCATGCTCGATTTTGGTATGTATTTGGATGGTTTGGAACGTGGATTCAAAAGAAAACACAACAATAGGGCACCCAGTGACCAGGAGATGATCGAATATATGTACGGAATTTACAATACATATCCAATTTGGCGTAAGAGATCATTGTTTGTTTTGAATCATTTTAAATACAAATAATCGTTCAAATTTTTAGAATAAAATCTAAAAAGCAGGTGTTTTGCCAAAAACCATAAACGATTAATTACAACCGCTTAATGGACTTTTTTATTGTCAACAATACAGAGGATACTATAACCAAAAGCCAGTAAAAAGGCTATTCCACTGAAGGCAAATATCCCTACGTAATCCCAAGTCTTATCCAGGAAAAAATTGGCAACCAATCCGCCGAAAATAATTCCCAATTCAAGAAATATAAACAACATTGCCAAAGCCCTTCCGCGGTGTTCGATATTTGCTGTATCGCTGGCCCATGCAAATAAGCTGGGCGCGTTGAAACCCTGTCCGATTCCATACAGTATGGCAGAAGCCGCATACCATACCAACAATTGATTGGGTTCTATTTTACTAGAATACAGATCTTGATGTGTGGCGATAAACAGCAATAAACCCATAGATAAAACTTGGGTTCCGCTGCCAATGGCAGTGCTCCATGGTCTTCCCAAACGATCGCTTATTTTTCCACTTACGAGGCGAAATATTAGTGACGATGTGATGTATAGGCTCAAAAATAATCCTTTATTGCTATACCCCAAACCAACCGTAAAGTCTGGCATAACAGTGAGTATACTGCCCAAAGAAATACAGACTAAAAACATTATCACACTGGGTTTCCAGGCTGGCCAATAGAATAAACTGGCCAAATCAAATCTAAATGTGCGGCGATTATTTTTTGCCATGGTTTCGGGCAAATACAGAAATAGAATGCAGGCCAATAGGGCAAAAAGTATGCTGGTATAATAAAGATTTTGCATGCCAAGATGCAATGCGATTACCGCTCCAAAAGCGTATCCCAGAGAGGTGCCCACATTGTTAAAAAATCCCTGCCAAGCCATAGCCCTTCCTCGGTGTGACTCATCGACAATATCCGCAGTATAGGAGACAAACCCTGTGGGGGTTAAACCTGTTGAAAACCCATGAAGAATACGGATAAGCAAAAACCCCATTGCTGTCGTTGCAAGGGGATAAAAACCGCCAGCAAGTATGCAAAACAGACACCCACCAATCATGGTCCATCGGCGACCCATATTGTCGGTAATCCAACCGCTAATGGGCCTGGCAATTAATGCACTCACAGAGAAAGCAGGAATAATCCATCCCACATAATCCGAACCACCCAGTTCGCGAAGGGCATTGGGTAGTTCTGGAAGTAGGATACTAAAAGATAAAAAAAAACTCATTGCCCCCATACACATAATCCAAAATGTGCGGGGGTAAGTAAAGGAATTCATTGGGAATTGTAATGTGCAACCAAGGGCATAATTCTGCCCTTGCCAAAGGCTTTGCTGCTCACCCGAAGGATGGGTGGTGCTTGGTAGCGCTTGTATTCGCTTTTGTTTACCAAATCAATGACTTTGTTTACCATTACAGGGTTGTATCCCATGGTTATTAATTCATTATGTCCTTTTTTTAGCTCGATATACAGTGTTAATAGTTCATCTAAAACAGGATAGTCGGGCAGAGAGTCAGAGTCCTTTTGTCCTGGTCTCAATTCAGCAGAAGGAGATTTGATGAGAATGTTATTTGGAATAATTTCTTGCTGTCGATTGATGTATTTTGCCAAGGCATAGACTTGGGTCTTGTATACATCACCCATGGGGGAAAGGGATCCACACAAATCTCCATACAGCGTGCTATATCCAACACTTAATTCGCTTTTATTGCCGGTATTTAACAATATATAGCCCATTTTATTGCTTATTGACATCAATAATACTGCCCGTGTCCGCGCTTGAATATTTTCTTCAGCCAGCCCAAAAGAGGACCCACCAAAGACGGGCTCGAGGGTTGTTAAAAAGGTATCATAAATATTTGTGATGGGCAAAGTGATGGGAATATTGCCCAATATGGCAGCCAGTTTTTCTGCATCCGCAATACTGTGATCCGAGCTAAACATAGAAGGCATTAATACAGGATGTACATTTTTTGCTCCGAGTGCTTCGCTAGCCAATACTTGAACAACAGCACTGTCAATGCCCCCTGAAGCTCCTAGAGTAGCATGGTCAAATCCCATTTTTTGGAAGTAATCTCGAATACCAAAAATCAAACTTTTGTATAATTGGGCGGTATCATTTGTTTCTAATGGAACAGATTGACCCATTTCAAATTGGCCATTTTTGAATTGAGTATAGACGACAGTTTCTTCAAAACTGGGTGCTTGTAAAACAACTTCACCATTTCCATTTATTGCCCTGCTGGCGCCATCAAAAAGCAATTCGGTATGCATACCAACTTGGTTCACATATAAAACGGGTAGGTCGAAGCGAGAAGCATGACCTCCAAAAACTGCATTTCGCAGAGACTGTTTGCCCAAATTAAAGGGAGAGGCAGATGGATTGACAATCAATTCGGCACCCAAAGACTTTAATGCTTCACCTGGACTGGTCAAATATTCGAAGTCATTGTAAATATCCCAGAGATCTTCACAAAGGGCAATTCCTATTTTTATACCTTTAAATTCAATGACTTGGGCTTCTGTGCCTGGCTGAAAATACCTATTCTCATTAAATACATCGTAATTGGGTAATAAAGTTTTTGGAATAATTTCTTGAATGCGTCCATCATACATCATACAGGCAACATTTTGCAACAATCTGCCTTTTGAGGGATTTTTCATCACTCCGCCAACAACTGCAGCAATTCCAACACAAGCTCTGGCCACTGCCTCTAAAGCATGCTCGCATTTTTCAGTAAACCAGGCATAATCTAAAAGATCGTCGGGGATATAGCCACAAACAGACAATTCAGAAAACACTACCAAGTCTACTTTGTCTTGTTTTGCCTGAAAAATCACATCAGCCATTTTGGCTGTATTGGACTCAAAATCTCCAACGGTAAAATTGAGTTGGGCGAGTGCAATTTTAAACCCCGACATTTTGGTTTTAAAAAACTATTCCTGCTTGGAGAGAAATCATATTAGAGCGCCCAGTTATATTGGGGTCTTTGAAAAAATTATTGATGGCATTGTCGAATCGCAAACCACAAACAAAAATGGTTGATTTAGACAATGAATATTCAAAACCCGTTCCTAAAATCACGGGCATCCGAATTGCCTTGATATCGTCGACATACGAATGAATGAATTCGGTTTTTTGACTGCCTGATACATCAAGGCCGTTAAATTGATAGGTGTCATCTGTTTTGATATTGGGATCATGATTTTTTGTACCCAATGGGTAAATAGCCCGTGAGTCTGAAATGCTAGTTTTTAAATTTGCCCTAATTTTCAAGGAGGGTGCAAAACCAAATTGAAAAAAATATTGAATTTTTCCAACAGGGGCAGATTTCATTTTAATAGAAACGGGCAATTGCAAATATTGGACTGTGTAGTTAAAATCGACTGTGCCGGGTTTATAGGAAAATGTATCTTTTTTTCCTGCAATCGTGGTACTTGAAACAATTCTCTTCAGGATGCCTGTATTTTGAATAATTGCGGGAATTGTCGAAATGGATACTTCTGTTGCCAAGTAATAATTGTTTTTGCTGCTCAATGGAATGTCTCCCGTTATGCCATAGGAGAATCCAATACCCAGACTGCCATTCGACATGGGCCCTCGTTGAACATTTACCCATGAAAAGTTGGGACTTACACGCAAACCTAATTTAATATGGGATGCGTCTTGAGAATGAAGTGTGGTAAAACCGGCTAAAAGCATGTAAGCAGCAATGCCAAAAAGAGTGTTTCTTTGTATTTTCATAATTGTAATGCAAAAAAACAACATTAAAACCATTCTTCTTAACGTCATTTATCCCCTTTTGTTGGTAATTCTATTTTCTTGTACACAGAATCAATCCCAACCCAAAGCCTTGGTGTATAATGATTTTGTTAGCCAGATCGATTCCATGGCAAGGGATGGGTTTAACGCCAGTGATATTTCATATTTGCGCAAAAAATATCCCAGATTTTTTACTTTGTGGCTATATGAGGTTATGGATTTTGGCCGATTTGGGCCAATGACTGATTCTGCAAGAGCGCAGTATATTGAGTACTGGTTGGAACAAAACCAGCCAGTTTTCAACGCCATTAGAGGCCATTATGCAATCAACAAATCTTGGAAGGGCGAGTTGGATCAGGCGTGGTTTAGTCTTCAAGAGGCGATACCAAACACTCCCAATGCACAAATATTTAGTTATTTGTCGCAGTTTAGCAATTATAATACCTTTGTTGACACCCTGTATAACCAACAGATCAAACAGGAAACACTGATTTTGGCTTATAGCCAAGAAATGTTTTTGAATGATACTTTTCCACCTTATGCATTACTTGATTTGCCGCCCTATTTTAACCGATACAATGGCAGTGATCAGGTCGCCTCGCAATTGGTATGGAATTATGTAAAAACACAGTTTGAAAAAAACCATAAAAGGTCGTCAATGCTCGATGAAATGATTTTTCAAGGAAAAATTTGGTACAGTGTGATTTACCTGTTTCCCAAACGCAATCCATGGGAAATACTGGGTTACGATCAAACTGAATGGAAATGGATGCAGCGTGAAGAGGGTCAAATTTGGAAACATTATTTAGACAATCGACTATTGTTTTCTAATAAATTTAATGATTATAAACGATATTTCGCCTTTGGAAATAAAACATTTGGCAATGGTGTTCCACCCGAATGCCCACCCCTGATTGGGAATTTTTCTGGTTTGCGGATTGTTCAATCGTATGTAGAGAAAAATGATGCTTCCCTCGCCCAGGTTTGGAAAATAACCAATTCAAATGAAATCCTACAAGGGTCTGCCTACAATCCTATTAAGTAACTTTGTATCGTAAAAAAGACACAACATGAATCAAGAACTTAAAGACCATATGGATGTTCGTTTAAAATCCAATCAATTCATCAATTACATTGGATTAGAACTTGTTGATATTGATAAAAATTCTGCAACGATGCAGTTGAAAATTAATGATTACCACATGCAGCATACAGGGTTTACTCATGGAGGGGTGTTGGCAACCCTTTGTGATGTAACTACTGGTATTGCTGCATATACTGTTGTTGATAATGATAAAAATGTACTCACAGTAGATTTAAAGGTAAGCTTTGTGAATCCTTCTACAGCACCCATTTTAAAGGCAATAGGCCAGGTAAAAAAAGCGGGACAGAACCTCATTTTCTGTGAAGCGGAGGTGTGGGATATTTTTGCGAACGGAGATGAGAAATTGGTTGCAACTTGTGTCAGCATTATGGCATCCGTTGACAAAATACGCAAACAATAACAGTGAGATGAAAAGAAAATACACAGCGTTTTTACCAATGGCTTCCAGAAACTAAGTTTGCACCTAATTTATCCTTTTAAACAGAACTCGTTCCTCCAAAATCACCATCGAATTCAGCCGATCCCTTATTCACAAATCCAACCTCAGATGTCCTTCAAATACAGAGAATTATTATACCTGAATTACCACACCAATCAGAGTGGCCGAGCCAGTGAAACAGATCTTTATTCTTTGTTTGGTCGCGAAAGAGATCAATTTTCAAAGGAGATAATTCCACACCTTGATTCGCTTCCCAAAGCGGCTTCTATTTTAGATATTGGCTGTGGGAGTGGGAGTTTGATAGCGGCCCTGAAAGACAAAGGATTCACCCAAATAATTGGGATGGATTTGAGTGAAGAACAAGTTTCAATCGCCCATAAAATCGGGATTGTCGAGGTTCAGTTAGCAGATGCTTTTGATTTTTTGCGCACTAGCAATGAACAATTTGATGTCATTACCGGAATGGATATAATCGAACATTTTTCGAAAGATGAATTGGTAGACATGCTACTATTGATCCAAAAAAGTTTGAAGCCAGGAGCATTGTCACTATTTAGAACACCCAATTTAGATGCTCCTTTTGCATCAGTATTTGCACATGGTGATTTTACCCACGAGACTTTTCTCAATGCGAGTTCCGCACAACAAGTCTTTTTGGCCACAGGGTTTTCCTCTGTTCGGGTGTATTCGAGCCATATGCACGTTAAAGGGATGTTGAAAAAATTTCTCCGAAAGGTTCTCGTCACAATACACATATTTTTTTATAAATCTCAGTTGTTCGCCAGTGGCAGAAGTACCAAAAACATTGTGTTCAGTCCCAATTTGATTATTGTAGCGAATAATAAATAATGGCATGGTTAAAGACAAGGGTGTAGCATGTATTACAGGGGCCAGCAGTGGAATAGGATTGGCTACTGCCAGGGGGCTTCAAAAATTGGGATATCGATTATTGCTATTGGCACGTCGATTAGAACTTTTGGAAGCGGCAAAATTAGAATTGGAGACTTTTGGAGCGAAAGTATATGTGGCTCAACTCGATGTCCGTGATCTAGTTGCTGTAAATCAGGTATTTTCTTCTTTGCCAGAAGAATGGAAATGCATTGAAGTACTGGTAAACAATGCCGGATTGGCATTGGGGTTTACAAAGTTTTATGAGGGCAATCCCCAACACTGGGATGCCATGATTGATACCAATGTCAAAGGATTGTTGTATGTGACCGGGGCAGTTTCACCTGGGATGATTGCCCGTAATTCGGGTCATATTATAAACATTGGATCCATTGCAGGAAAGGAAGTGTATGATAAGGGAAATGTATATTGTGGGACCAAGTTTGCAGTCGATGCGATAACCAAATCCATGCGCATTGAATTGGCAGAACATGGAATAAGGGTAACAAGTATTCACCCTGGGGCGGTCGAAACTGAGTTTAGCATTGTTCGTTTTGAAGGCGATGCCTCTAGGGCGAAAACGGTGTATGAAGGATTTGATAATTTGCTTGCAGAAGACATAGCAGATGCCATAGAATATGTAGTTTCTCGCAAGCTCCACATCAATATCAATGAATTGGTTATAATGCCACAAGCCCAAGCGAGTGCGGGGAGTATTATCCGAAAAAAAGTTTAGAATTTGTTAATCGTATTGTATCGCTTCTATAATTCTGCAAAACAATGAGCAATAAAAACAAAAATAAATCAGGGATTGTTTACAGCACAAATCCAATGTTTACCATAAATTCTTTGCAGGAAGACACAGAAACATTGCCACCCAACTTGCAGAAATTATACCTTAGAAGAGAGGTGCGAAATGGCAAACCCTGTATAGTCATTAAGGACTTTGTCGGGAATATCGATGGGTTTAAACAGTTGGAGAGAAATATTAAATCGCACTGTGGAGTAGGGGGTTCGGCCAAAGATGGAGACATTATTATCCAGGGTGATTTGCACACAAAGATTAAATTATATTTAGAAAATTTAGGATTTAAAACAAAGGGTTAATTCGACAATTACTTTTTTAGTAAGTGAGCGAAGGCTTTATTGAACTTTTCTACTTTTTCACCTACTACATAGACGCAATATTGATTTTCTGGGTTGTTGGCATAATAATCTTGGTGGTAATCTTCTGCGGGCCAATAATTGCTCAAGGGGAGAATTTCGGTCACAATTTTGCCATCTTGTGACCAAAGTCCGCTTTCTTCCGCAGCCAATTTACTGGCGCGCGCAATGCGTTCTTGCTCATTATTGACAAAGTAAATACCACTTCTGTATTGGGTTCCTATGTCATTGCCCTGCCGATTCAGGGTCGTAGGATTGTGGATACGCCAGTATACTTCAAGAATTTGAGGGTAGGATGTAAGGGTTTTGTCGAAGTATATTTTTGCTACTTCTGCATGACCAGTTCCTCCAGAACAAACCTCCTTGTAACTCGGATTTTGAATAAGGCCATTGGAGTATCCTGATTCAACAGTTACAATACCCTCCATTCTGCGATAAACGGCATCTATACACCAGAAGCAACCTCCGGCAAGAATACAAGAGTCAATGTTTTGTGGGTTGGTATTTGTAAAAGATATATTGTTATTCATGGTCTGGTGATTTTTCTTTGGAATTTGAGTGCATCCCATTAAGGGTAAACAAAACAATAGGGCAAGGGTTTGTCTAAAATGTTTCATGTAATTTATTGTTGATCAATGCTACGCCAACTCCGACAAGAATACCTCCTACAACATCAGTTGGATAATGTTTGCCAGAAGCCACCCTTAAAGAGGCTGTGGTGAGAGCCAAAACACCTGCGGCTAAGGCAGATGATTTTGCCCATTTTGGAATCGAAGGTTCATGCAAAGCAAGAAGTATAGCCGTACTTGCAACAGCAGCAGTTACAGAACTGTGGCCACTTATAAATCCCTGATGATCATCATTTTTTGTAAATACAAATCCATTGGCTTGGGTATAAGGCCTGTTTCTTGCGCTGAGTAGTTTTATGGTTTGTGTAATATTTGCCGCTAACCAAACATTTTGAGCTCCAACAATGATGTATTCTAGGCGTTTCTCTTTGGGTATTGATAGGGTTACTATACTCGCTGCCATCATGGTGCCCAATGCCGTAAAATCGGATGCCAAAGTCCTGTTTTTATATAAAATTTCAGGTCCTATATTGTCGAATTTATTTTGTTTCCAAGTTTTCCCACAATCAACAGTATTACAAATAAAATGGGTAGAGGGCAATCGTAAATTTACAACCGTATGGCATAGTAAAATTCCACCAAAAGCAATCTCTTTTCGTATTTTTATTGTATCATTTTGACCCGCTGATGTATTAAATAAAAAAGAAAAAATATAGAATTTGAAAAGTGTCAATAATACACTTGTAAGTAGTTTCTTATGTGATATAGTATTGTCTTTCAAAGGATTAATTGTATTTGAATCTTTTTAAATGGAGGCCAAAAGTAGGACTTGTAAGAGAGGATTTTTTTTACCAATAATGGGGTAGCTTATGATTTACAATATCTACCTTTGCCCGTACAAAGTTATTTTATTTTAGGGATGAATAATAGTGAAATTATAGCACTCATAAAAAACAATGCAGAGCGCGTTTTCGAAGATCTTACAACGGATCAACTCGTAGTAAAAGCCATAGAACGAGAAGAGGGCATACTAACGTCTGAGGGAGCTCTTGCAGCCGATACGGGTGAATTTACGGGTAGAAGTCCGAAGGATAAGTTTCTGGTTAAAGATTTTCAAACGGCAGAATCGGTCTGGTGGGGCTCTGTAAATCAAGCTTTTGAAGAAAGCAAGTTTGAGTCACTGTTGCTTAAAGTGATTAAGCATTTAGAAAAAAAAGATATATTTTTTCGACATTCCTATGCGTGTGCAGATCGCGCCAATCGTTTACCGATGCAAGTGCTTACTGAGAGCGCATACCAAAATTTATTTGCAAAGCATTTGTTTTTGCGTCCCAGTGCCGATGAAATTGCCAGCCAATCTGCGGGATGGATTATCATAGCTGCCCCATCTTTTCACGCCAATCCTGTCATAGATGGCACTCGCCAACACAATTTTACAATTGTGAGTATCAGCCGTAAAATAATCTTGATTGGAGGTTCTGGATATACGGGTGAAATTAAAAAGGGCATATTCTCTGTTTTGAATTACTTATTACCCCATGAGCGGAATGTATTAAGTATGCACTGTTCAGCAAACATTGGTTTGAAAGGCGATACTGCATTGTTCTTCGGATTGAGTGGGACCGGAAAAACAACTTTAAGTGCTGATCCTAATCGTAAACTAATTGGGGATGATGAACATGGTTGGTCTGATGCCGGGATTTTCAATTTCGAAGGGGGATGTTATGCAAAATGTGTAAATTTAAGCCAAGAAAAAGAACCGCAAATCTGGAACGCGATCAAGCACGGGGCTTTGGTAGAAAACGTACGTTTTTTCAAGGATAGCAATGTGGTTAACTATGATGATATTTCTGTTACAGAAAATACCCGTGTTGCATACCCAATTGATTATATCGATAATATTGCCGTACCTTCTATAGGGGATGCTCCAAAGAATATCTTTTTCTTAACAGCGGATGCTTTTGGTGTTTTACCGCCTATTTCCAAGTTAAATCCTGGGCAAGCAATGTATCAATTTATCAGTGGTTATACAGCCAAGGTGGCGGGCACTGAAGCTGGAGTAATTGAACCCCAGGCTACATTTTCTTCTTGTTTTGGGCAAGTTTTTCTGCCTTTGCATCCAATGGTTTATGCCAAAATGTTGGGCGATAAATTGCGTTCGTCTCCTAATATTTCGGTTTGGTTGGTGAATACTGGATGGAGTGGTGGTGGTTACGGTACGGGAAGTCGGATGAAATTATCGCATACCCGTGCAATGATCACAGCAGCATTGGAAGAAAAATTGGTTGGTAATTTTACCCAACATCCTGTATTTGGAATGATGATGCCAGATTCTTGTCAGGGGGTTCCATCATTCTTGTTACACCCAAGAAATACATGGTCCGATAAAAACGCCTACGACATGCAGTGCGAAAAATTGGCACATTTATTCAATGACAATTTCAAAAAATTTGAAGATAGTGCAAGTGAGGATATAAAAAATGCGGCACCAAAACTGAATGCCTTCAAAAGATAGTTTAATTTTAATGATTTAGGGGCTTGTTCATGGCAATTCTTATCTTTGCCTCATGGCGCCTAGCAGTCACGAAATTAAGCAGAAGTTTTTGGCATTTTTTGAATCGAAAAGACACAATTTCATTCAAAGTTCTCCCATTGTTGTCAAAGGGGATTCTACGCTTATGTTCACCAACGCAGGGATGAACCAATTTAAGGATTACTTTCTGGGCAATGGCGTAGCACCGTTTAAACGGGTCGTAAATTCACAAAAATGTTTGCGTGTGAGTGGAAAACACAACGATTTAGAAGAGGTTGGCCATGACCATTACCACCATACAATGTTTGAAATGTTGGGCAATTGGAGTTTTGGAGATTTTTTTAAGCAAGATGCTATCGCTTGGGCTTGGGAGTTGATGACTGGTGTTTATGGACTTCCCAAAGACCAGTTATATGTTACAGTTTTTGAAGGGGATACGAAGGCGAATATTTTATTTGACAAAGAAGCGCATGATCGATGGAAAGAGTTTATCGATCCAATGCGCATACTCAAGGGAAATAAAAAAGACAATTTTTGGGAGATGGGAGATACTGGCCCATGTGGACCTTGTTCGGAGATTCATTTTGATATGCGTTCATCCGAGCAGCGCGAGGCGGTTGATGGTGCTACTTTGGTTAACCAAGACCATCCAGAAGTTATCGAAATTTGGAATCTAGTATTCATGGAATTTAACCGTAAATCAGACGGTGTTTTGGAAAAATTACCCGCACAACATGTTGATACTGGCATGGGTTTCGAGCGATTGGTGCGGGCGATTCAAGGGAAATCTAGCAATTATGATACTGATATTTTCCAGTTCATCATTCACAATACAGCAAAATTATGCGATGGGAAATACGGTGCAGACCCATCTAAAGATGTGGCGTATCGCGTCATTGCCGATCACATAAGGGCAGTTGGATTGTGTATTGCGGATGGTCAATTGCCCTCAAACACTGGCGCTGGATATGTTGTGCGCAGGATACTTCGAAGAGCAGTTCGCTATGGATATTCATACCTTGGACTCCAAGAGGCGTTTCTATATAAATTATTGCCGTCTTTGGCCGATTTCTTTGAAGCCTCGTTCCCAGAACTTAAGGCCCAAGAACAATTTGTTCAGCGTGTGATTCAAGAGGAGGAAAACGCTTTTTTTCGAACCTTGAGCGCAGGATTAACCCGGTTGGGGTTGTATATCGACCAGCATCCAAAGGGCATGGTTGATGGCCTAACGGCTTTTGAATTATATGATACTTTTGGCTTTCCGATTGACCTTAGTGAATTGATTGCAAAGGAACGTGGGTGTAAAATTGATATAGATGGTTTTAATTTGGCCATGCAATCCCAAAAAAATCGATCAAAAACCGATGCGATTAAACAAACAGGAGATTGGCAAACAATCATGCCCGACAGCGAAGAGTCTTTCTGTGGGTATGATTTAATGGAATGTTCGAGTAGAATAAGCCGTCATCGCACCATTACAGCGAAGGGAGTTCCTGTCTATCAATTGGTATTAGACAAGTGTCCATTCTATGCCGAAAGTGGTGGTCAAGTTGGAGATACTGGGGTTTTGATTGGTGAAGATGGTTTGTCTGTATGTGTATTGGACACGCAAAAAGAAAATTCATTGCATGTCTTGATTTGCGAAAGCCTTCCCAGCAAAATGGATCAGGTATTTATTGCGAAGCTAGACGAGGTTCGACGAGGCAGTATTAGCAGTAACCACAGTGCAACTCACCTAATGCACAGTGCTTTGCGCGAAATATTGGGTGTGCACGTATCTCAAAAAGGGAGTTTGGTAAACCCTGAATATTTGCGTTTTGATTTTTCCCATTTTGGCAAAATGACACCCGAACAGATCGCCCAAGTCGAGCAAAGAGTAAACGCCAAAATTCGTGAAGGCATTCAACTGAAAGAACATAGGAATATACCCATTGCTTCCGCCCAAAAATTGGGTGCAATGGCTTTATTTGGTGAGAAATATGGTGAATTTGTTCGAATTATAGAATTTGATGCCAAGTATTCAATGGAATTATGTGGGGGAACCCATGTAGGCAATACCTCCCAAATTGGACTCTTCAAATTATTGGGTGAGTCGGGGATTGCTGCCGGGGTTCGAAGAATCGAGGCGGTTACAGAGTTGGCAGCATTGCGTTATATCGACAAGCAAGAGAGGGAACTATTGGTTGTAAGAGATTTGTTGGGAAATCCAAAAGACACCCATGTTGCGTTGCATAAATTAGTAGCAGAAAATATCTCCCTGAGAAAAACCTTAGAATCTATTGAAATCAAGACGATATCGAACATAAAGGCCCAACTGTTGGGCAAGGTTCAGTTGATCAAGGGTATTTCTATGGTATTGGAACGTATTGATTTGCCAAGTGCAGATTCTGCCAAAAAATTGTGTTTTCAGTTAAAGCAGGAATTGAAAAATCCCGTAGTTGTTTTGGCATTTGAAGCAGAAGAAAAAGCGGGTTTGGCGATTTATATAGATGACCAATGGGTGAGAGAAAACGCATGGAATGCTTCGCTTATGATACGGGATTGTGCCCACGAAATTTCGGGTGGAGGGGGTGGGCAGTCATTTTTTGCCACTGCAGGCGGAACGAATATTGCAGGTTTAGAGAATGCTTTAGAAAAAGCAAAAGCAATTTTACAGGCAAATGAATAGGGTTTGGTGCCCTTAGCCGATGAAATAGTTTGTGAATTCGACGGTTGAAAATCGTTCGATTCTACTGCTGTTTCAATAGAGGCTGACGATCTGACGGATTCTATGAGATTGTAAAACTTCAATTGCCCAGGTCTGTCAATCATAAACATTGATTCGAGTATGGCGCGGCACTCGGATTCGCCATATTTCTTATACCCTTCCCAGCTAATAAGACAATTGCACTACTTTCTTGGTTTCGAAAAATGCTTGGCTTGGGAAAATATCAGAGATAGATTGAATCTTTATTTTAATATTCGGAGAAACTTGTAAAACCGCATTTAGCTCTGCGTTTAGGTCGCCTCCTTTCAGAAGATAAAAAAGGGGTTCTGCATTCCAATGCCCTTTCATCCAATTAAACAGTTCTATTGCCGGCGCTACCGCCCTTGCGATGGCACCATCATATGTGCTATTTAAGTTTTCAGCCCTGTATAATATGGCTTTTGCATTGACCAAATTTAAACTGTCTATCACATCTTGTACGACTGCAATTTTTTTGCCTATGCTATCTACCAATGTAAACTTGACCTCCGGAAATAATATGGATAGAGGGATTCCTGGAAATCCGCCTCCTGTTCCTATGTCAATAAAATTTGAGCCATTGACAAATGAACAAGTTTTGGCCAAAGCCAGAGAATGAAGTACATGGTGAATGTAAAACAGATCCATGTCTTTTCGCGAAATCACATTCACCCGTTGGTTGTGAAAATGATACAATCCTCCCAATTGGGCAATTTGGTTTTGTTGGGTTTTGTTTAGTCCAGGAAAGTAGTCTAGAATAATTTCTGAACCTACCATATAATTTTCTTTGAAAAAAAAGAATTGATAAGTGTCAAGGGAAACCAAAAAGATTCAAATAGATTGAAAAAAGGATAGAGTAGTATGGATTTACGCATCTGCAGCAGCTTTCCTTTTTGATAAAAAACAATCCACTCAGGTATAATTTTTACCAGTAAGGCGATCAAAGGCCAGACCCACTGATGACCGATTGTAAACCAAACAATGAGTACCAACCAAAAAAACAATTGTACCATAGGATAGACGATGATGCGTTTTTTTACGCTCCGATCAAAGGATTTTTCTATCCACAATTTTCGGGCATTTTTTCTCCAATATGACTTCCAGTTTACAGGGCCTTCACCCAGAGTATAGGCATCTGGATGAATACAAATAGCTGTATTGGTTGAGCTTGCAGCTTCTTGAACAAAAAGCACATCATCACCCATTGGCAGATGGTGGTGTTTACTAAATCCATTTACTGAATCATAAATATGTCTGCTGTAGGCAAGATTTTCACCCATACCCATGTAAGGTTTTCCCATTTTTGCCAATCCCAAAAATTGTAAAGAATTGAGCAACAACTCGTGCTGAGCCAAGGTCGACAAAAATCCACGTCCTGAGCGAATCGGAGAAACACCCAATACAATTTCATTTTTTTTGTTTCCCAATTGAAGTGACATGAGTTTAAGCCATTGATTGCTGGCGGGAACAACAGTTACTTCGGTAATCAAAAAGTATTGAAATTGGGACTTTTTGAAAGCCAGTGTGAGGGCAAGTTTTTTGCCTCCCATTTTAACAAAATGGGGATCCAAAGAAACTATTTGTAGTTTTGGATGAAGCTTTTGTTGTTCAATTAGAAAAAAAAGCGTTTCATCTGTGCTTCGATCGTCGGCAATAATCACTTCAAAATTGGGGTAATCTTGAGAAAGCCATAGGGGTAAATTTTTTTCTAATATAGAACGGTTGTTACAACTTGTAATGACAATGCTAATTCCAGGAGCTTTCGAAGACAATTTGCCAACGGCAGTTTTTTTAACAGGGACAAAGTAATTAAACAAGTAAAATAATGTAAAAGCTGCAGCAATCCCACACCCAATCGTGAATTGAAGGTCGTTGCGATCAAATGTGAGTTGGTGTATAAATTCTTCGGGACTCAAAATACAATGAAATCATCACAAAAATAATCCACTTGGCCGAATAAATACCTTTGTTTTGAGGCTTATTTTTATTCTTTTGTGTGTGCGTGATTTTTTATTCATCCAAGCCATAGGATCTGGGAGACAAGAGTACTCATTTTGCTCGTGATTCTTGGAGGTGCAACAATACAGTATAGGGAATGGCTACCTTGCTTGGCTCCAGCGTTGCGGCCTGTTTGCCTTTGGCATCCGTGGCTGTATTTTTTTCTGCTCAATTGGGCCAATGCCCAGATTCGCATAAAAAAGCCCCAAATTTCTCTGAGGCTTTAGAAAGTGGTCGGGGAGACAGGATTCGAACCTG
>SXGU01132198.1_pt1 | contig 33953 bp, 46 predicted proteins | sample 3174531 | NCBI WGS metagenome assembly SXGU01 (sample SAMN11356863, study PRJNA531348) | freshwater metagenome | isolation source: freshwater sample F1-140 | place: China: Fuxian Lake, Yuxi | collected 2017-12-25 | reverse complement strand
TCCGCACGTTCTCGTGCGGGTCGCTCGCCATCGATGGACAAGGCGGGGATCCCTGCCGATTCGAACTGCGCCGCCACCGAGTCCGCGTGAGCAATCGACACGCAGAAGACCATCGCCCGTTTACCGAGGCCGTGTCGCTGGTAATGGATGACGGCATCGCCCGTAATCGTGCGATCATTCATCACTTGCGCGAGTTCGCTACGGGCGTAATCCCCCATCCGCCGCGCCACCTTCTCGGCAGGGTTCAGCGGGGGTGCAAACAGCCGATAGCGCGAGAGGGCCCCGGACGCCATCAGGCTTTCCGTCGTCGGGCCGAGCACCATCGTGGCAAACGTATCGCGCAGCCCCTCCCCGGACAGCCGCTCTGGGGTGGCTGTCACGCCGAGCCGACGGGCGTGGGGCCAGGCGCGAAACACCTTGCCCCACGAGGATTTCGGAATCGCATGGTGCGCCTCGTCGATGACGAGCGTATCCGGTGGAGCGTAGTCGGCGAGTCGCCGGACGAGGGCCTGGACACTCGCGACCTGTACCCGCCGGTCCTTGTAATTCGGGCAGTCAGGTGCAATTAAACCATGTTCCACGCCCCACGCCGTGAGACAACGAGAAATCTGTTCCAGCAGTTCCCGTCGATGCACCACGAGCATCACCCGATGAGTGAGCGAGGTCGTGGTCCAGGCTTGCGTCAGGGCCGACACACACACGGTCTTGCCACTGCCCGTCGGGGCCACGGCGAGGACCGTATGGGGGGGCTTCCTGAGCGCGAGTTCGATGTCACGGCAGAACTGGATCTGGTCGGGTCTGAGGTTCATGCTATGCTACCACTATCACCTGACAGGCATGCGGGCGAAAACCAGATGCGCTCTCTCGTCGCGTTCTCGTTCGGTCCAGGCTTTTGATTGGCGTACCCCCCATTCGCCTTCCACGACACGCACTCCCACGACGGCGGCATCGTATGTTCACCAACATACCCGCACAAGGCGATCCGCATTTTCGGGTTCTCGCCGTTCAAAATAGCCCATTCTCGTACATCGTGCGCGACGGTAGAGCTGTCTACGCGATAAAGAGCAGGGTCTCTGTTAGCGGTGTCTGCATAAGGGGGGTCAAGGAATACGCCAGTCATGCCCTGCCTATGCGTGACGGCAGGCCCGCAGACTCGAGACCAGTTCCCAGACGCGACCCTTACGCCCCCCATCCTGTCACGTAACCGCTCGAAGTACGCTATGAGCGAGTCCCTACGACCGGCATCGCCCAGATACAGGCGTTTCCGATTGACCCCGCGACCGGCACCGGACAGATGCGGGAGGTTCCGATTGACCCCGAGACCGTCACCGGACAGATGCGGGAGTTTCCGATTGACCCCGAGACCGGCACAGGACAGATGCGGGCGATTCCGCCTGACCCCGCGACCGTCACCGCCTTTAACCAGGAGTCCGCCTTCGTCTACGTACCAAGACCCTTTCCCAAAACAAAACCCGCCGCCGATCCAGCACGACACGCCCCAGACCCAGTACCCCGCAATCTTCGCATCATACCAGTCGGGGTTCCCCTCCAGCTTCCTTGACAAGGACGAGGCTTGTCCTATAAGCCAGACATGCCTTGCATGTAAATCGTTCTCGTTCACCGGATTCCATGCGAACTGAGCCACGGCTTCAGGATCGCGCTGGGTGGCTCGCCAAAAGTTCGCCACGAACCCATCGAGGTCGTTCACCGTTTCGATCTGTGGCGATGACGGTCGCCCCAGCAGGACCGCACCCGAACCGAAGAACGGCTCCACGTAATTTCTAACATCTCCAAATCTTTGCCAGACGATACCAGCCACTCTACTCTTGCCGCCAAACCACGGAAACGGAGCCTTCAATGTATCTGTCACTTCATACCCCCTATTGAGAGTGTAATAATGAATGCCCCAAGAAAGTACGCCGCATTGCGCCAGAATCCTTGGCTGGCATATGCGAGCATCGCTGCACAATTCAGGAGCATCGAGCAGTGGACGATATAGTCACCAGCCCTCACGACGGGTCCACCCAGGCCTTCGCCTTCTTCGTAGCCTCCTGCCGGTCGAGCTTCCGAAGGAACGCCCGCGCCGTACTCGCTTGCCCACTGCGGAGGTGGCTCATCGCGTTCGGCGTCTGGTACGGTCGGTTCTTCTGTTTCTTCTTTGTCTTCATGGTTGCCCCTCCTGTAATTATTCACATAGATTATAGATACTCATACAGACCGATTGGGTGCCATCAAGCATAGCTTGTTCCTCGCGCAGAACATATGCCTTCACATCGGAGGCGGTTGGGTAGGTCTTACCACTTTTCTCGTCGAACCCAGTGTGAAAACGTGACGGAATGTAATTAGGTGCGAAAAAAGATCGCCCTCCAGCAGCCATCTCCGCCGCATCAATTTGCGACCATACCTCCGGGGATCTCTCTGACATGCTTTTTAATTGCCGCTGATTAACCATGATGCAAGGGAAGCACCCGACTCGCTCGTGGCCCATCGTGTAGAGCGGATTCGGGTCAATCTCGTGCCGACGATGGATAGCAAAGACATCGTCCACCGACCACTTCAAGAGCGGACGCTCAAGCCACGCATCATAATCGTCTGACCATTGGCGCATGGGCATGGCCGCTCGACTTGCAGATTCTTGTGCGCGGATACCTTGATAGACAGTCACCTCATCCACTTGATCAGCAATCCACTTAATCATAGGCTTGACTTTCAGTTCCTCGGTGCAAAATCGCGCCTGGGAAGATGGTACACGCTTTTTAGTAGAGATGAGATTTAGCATCCCATTGTGCTTCACAGATCGAACCGTAATGAGATGTCCGCCAAGAAGCCGCTCGTTAACCATATTTATGTAACTCAGCGTCAATGGGTGTTCCCAGCCGGTATCGCAAAACACGGCCTGGAAATGGACACCACGCTCGCGCAAATGAAGTAGCAGTGCTGTGGAATCTTTCCCACCACTATAAGCCACGGCATGAATCATGGTTGCCCCTCCTCTAATTGTTCAATGAGTGATGCAAGATAAAACCGCGCCTTCTTCAGATCCTCAATGGGGTTTTCCTTATGCCGATATCGGCTCACATACTTAATCACTTGCCCGTCCAGGTAGCCGAACTGCTGGTCAAGGATGAAGTCCAACACCTCGATCTGGCCCTGCGTATAGTGCGACGGATGATGGACGGGGTCGTTAACCTTCGTCATACCGCCACCCCCACGGAGGCCAACGCCTCGGTCCATTCCCGCACCACACGCGGCCCGACCTGCCGCAACCGCACCGACCCCTTCTTGACGCCCTGGGTGAGCAAGCGTAACTGGTCCCAGGTCGTGACCTGCTCCCGTCGCAGCACCTTCTCGGCGCGGGTGGAAAAGAGATAGCGGTCCACGATGGGCGTCGTGTCGAGGTGCGTTTTCAATCGCGCCACACACGCCACCACGACCCCTTGTGCCTCCTCCTCAGACAGCGTCCGCGCATCGAGTGGCGTATACCCTGATTCCCCATTGACAATCATCGTGACTGTGTGCATAGTGCCTCCTTGGTTAATGAGATTTGACATGGGCGAGATCATCCCGTTCACAGTAGTACACCAGTAAATACCGCCCGACGTAATCCAACACCGACGTACACATCTTAATCCGAGCGTCCCCATGCACCGGACCGGACGGCGCATCCTCGCCGCTCTTGACCCCGACCCAGCCTTCTGCTAGTTCCTCCACGCTACTCCCGTACTGGAGCAGCTTCGACGCCAACCGCGCCACTTCATCCATGATGGCCCGACGTTCGCTGCCGGTCTTTTCCAGCGAGATAAAGATCTCGCCAATGCGTGGCGGCTCCTCGGCGTAAAACCCTAAGGTGATATATACCTTTGACGGGCCAATCCGCACCGACTGCGTGACACTCTCACGCCGATCCGGGAGACAGGCCGCTACCATGTCGGCACCACCGGCACGGTGACCTTCAGGCCAATGCCCGTCAAGGACCGGATACCGCCGAGCTTCATGGCGTGGCAGTTCCGTGTGAGGAGATTATTCACGAGCCGTTTGTGTGAGATCGGGAATTCCTTTGCTTCCTCACACCACGCCACGTAGTTTTGGTAGAGTTCCTTCGACGGGGCTGCATGTTCCCGCCCTAATATACAGTTCTCTTCCAACCACACCAGGAGCGCATCTTCCGCTTGCAGATAATCGTCCGTGGCTTGCAGGATAATGCTGGGCGGCGCGAGTCCCTGCTGCTGCCACAGAAGGCAGCCCGCAATCATCCATTGAAGGATCGCCGGATACTCCGCCTTCAGTTTTTCCGGCAGGAGGTGGTCCCGCTGCTCCGCCGGAATCGTCACCGTCCACGGCACGATGTGCATGCGCCGCCGCATGGCTTCGTCCACCGACCGGAGGGCAGGTTTATGATTCCCCGCAAACAGGAGTTTGAACTTCGGGATGAATTCAAAATAATCCTGCCGCATGTACCGCGCCTTAATCGGATCGCCGCCCGTCAAGGACTTGATGAGCGACTCGGCCCACTTCCGCCCCTCCTCCGTTTCCTGCGACACCACAAGCCGCGCACATTGGAGGCTGGCGATATCCGTTGGATGGTGTTCGAGCTTCGATTCGGTGAACGTGGTCATCGGGGCTACCGTCGCGTAATCCCCCAGGATAGCCCGAATCGTGGTCAAGAAGACGCTCTTCCCATTGCCGCCCGTCCCGTAGAAGAATGACAAGTGCTGCTCGACCGTCAACCCCGTCAGCGTATACCCTGCCAATCGTTGAAGATAGGTAATCAACTCCTGGTCGTGGTTCATCACCGTGTCCAGGAACTGGAGCCACACCGGACACCCCGTCTGGTCGGGGGAGATCGAGGTACTTTGCAGGAGGTAGTCCTCCCGCCGTGACTCGCGCATCGTCCCCGTCCTGAGTTCGACCGTCCCCTTCGGCGTAGCGAGAAGCCACGGGTCGGCGTCCCATTGGTCGGCGGCGGTCGCGATCTGCGGGTTGAACCCCGCCATCGTCGTCACGGCATTCACCATATGGAGGCTATTGATCTTCCGCTTTGCGGTTTCTGGCATAATCTTTCCCGCGTCGCTATTCACCACATCACAGAGAATCCCTCGTGCAGCCTCCCGCACCACATCCCGTTCGTCACGCCGCCAGCGATATCCATGCCAGAGGAGCCAGTACCCCCATGTTCTGGAATATTTGGCATGGTCATGGTACCGTTCCACAAACCGCTGCGCCAACGCATCCTCGCTGAAGGGCGAGGGTGGCGCGGGAGGTGGAGGGGGCGGCGTCTCCGGTGGAATCCCTGCGGCGAGGAACGGGCGGCGGTGGGCGTCTAGCCACGTCTCTGCCTCACGCTCCCCCCATCCCTCGGCGAGGGCGTCTGCGAGATCCCACCCTTCGGGGCGTGTGGATTCTGGCGTGACGAGTTGCACCGCACACCCTAGCTGTGCGAGATGTTCGCAGATCCACGCACCTGCCACCGCCCCTGGTGCGTCTGCGTCTGGCACCACAAGGACTTCCCGCCCTGCGAGCGGGGTCCAATCGGCATATTTCACTGCCGCGACGCCTCCAGGCCACGACATCACCACCGCGTTCGGGAAGAGGAGCTTGGCAGCCTCAGCGGTTTTCTCCCCTTCCACCACCATGACGGGCTGATGGAGATGCGCCACCCCTTCGAGTCCATACAGCGGACGGGGTTTGGAGAAGTGTCGGCACGCCCACCGTGGGAAGGTCTCCCCCTGGCTGCGCCCGTAGGTCCATTGCAGAATCGCCTTCCGCTCCCCAATCGTATACCGCGCCGCGTACCCCCACACTGCCCCGTCAAGGGTCCGGTAGCACCACTCCGCCACAGGCGCACCGTGATGCGCCGTCTCCATCGTATGAGGGTGGGGAGCGGACGGAGGTGGCACTTCACTCACCCAGTCCAACTCTTTCGGGGACGCGGTCCGTGGGGTCGAGAGTGGTGTTGAGCGTGCCTCGGTCCCTTGCACCGTGGCCACCGCCTCCTTAAACCCCACCCCGTCAAACCGCTGCACGAATGCCACCACATCTCCCGATGCTGAACACCCAAAGCAATGATAAAACCCCTTGTCTGGGACCACGTATAGCGAGGGCGTCGAGTCCTCATGAAACGGACAGCGTCCGGCGTACTCATGCCCTCGCCGTGTCAGTGTGATCCGGCTCCCAATCACCGCGACGATATCACTCGTCGAGCGGAGTTGTTCCATATCCATGCGCCTGCTCCCATGCGGCGAGTGCCGCCGTAAAATCGTCTACGCTCCGTGCGAGAATGCCGATGCCCCCCGCCCGTCGAACCGCCTCAAGAAATTCCTGCTGTGCGGGGCGGATGCGCCCCACTGCTGATTTTACCTCAACCGCGAGGAACACGGCTACCCCCCCGCGTAGCGCAAACCCAATCAGGTCACTACTGCCCACCGCCAACCCAAATCGAATCATCCGCCCGTGGCCGTCGGGGAGGACGCCGACCGTATTGCGAAACAATCGGCACCCCACCCTCGACGCCGTCAGCTGAATCTGGCGGCTCGTTTCCGCTTCGGTCATGATCCGACACCTGTGCCGTCACCGTGGCCGGTGCCGTTACCGCAGCCACAGCCGGGGCCGACACCAGTGCCATCGCTGTAGCCGTGGCCGTGGCCGCAGATGTCACCATCACCGTGGCCGTAGCCATCGCCGTGGCCGTGGCCGTGGCCGACACCGCCGCCGTCACCGTAGCCGTGGCCGTGGCCGTGGCTTAACACTTCCATATCGCAACCTTTGCGATCGACGCCTTGGCTCTGGCCGAGACGCCGAGGAGTTCAATCCCCTCTAACAGCAACACGGACGGCACTTCGCACGGGAACTTGCACTTCTCAGGCTTCGAGACCCCCTCGACTGCCAATTGTGACAACGACGCGGCCCCCTCCCAGTACCAGAGCCGCCGCGCATTCGCGAGTTCAACCTCTTGTCCATCCCTTTTCACGAGTGTCCCTGCGAACACTCCAGCTGAATACGTCCGACAAATAATGTAATCTCCTGGCTGCATCGCGTCCTCCATGAGTTAATGTCATGGCCCAGTCATCGCCCCGGCCCCCTCGATGTGCGCCAAGGGGACAAAGAAATCTTGGTAAAAGCACTGTTTGCCGCTCACCCCTACATCAACGATGAACGGGTTGACGAGTGTAATCCCATTCACTGTTGCCGCTAACACGAACCCCGTGTACTCGCGAGTCGTAGTCAGCAACGTGACCTTCTGCTTCATGAGCTGCGCGGCGAGGCAGAGGTCTATGAGTTCATTCATGCTCCCACCTCCGCTCTCCGTTCCAGTTCGTGGACCGCCATCGTCCGCGCCATCTGGTTCGTCATATTTTCTGAGGCCCACTTGAGGTACCCTGCCGGGATGGTGTCCATTGCTTCGCCCTTATGTTTACCCACAGGGAACGTATCTGGCACCACCTCGACGCCATTCTTCATCGTGGCGGTACACGCAGGTCCAGGTTCCAGTGGATACTGTGTCGTGGTGTAGGTCTCCGTGGTCGGTTGAAACGTCACCTCAACCCCAGGGAACGCCGCCTGGAGCGACTGCCCAATTTGGCTCTGCTCCGGTGAGAGGGGCGGCCATTCCGCCGTAATCATGCCATCCATGAGCGGTGTTGGCTCCTCATTCGGCGTGGGCAAGCGGCATGGGGCCTCGTCCTGTTCCACGCGAGTGGTCAGCTTTTCCTTGAGCGATCTGGTGTCCTTCGTCTTCGGGATGGTTTCCAATTCCGTTTCGTCGAGTAACCCCAACCCACAGAGCGAGAGGGTCACCCGCCGCTTCGCCTTCGTCTCGGCTTTCATCAGGGCATTGGCGAGATTGTCACCGTTCAATCCCTTGATCGGCACGACTCCCGTCGAGGTATCCGTGCGCCCATCTTGTGCTGACGCCGTCGCGGTCACCACATAGACGTCCTCGATGCGGGTCGCTGTCACCGCCGTGATCGACACGCCGTCCCGCTTTCGCAGCTGCTCGGTGCAATCGCGCCGCGCATACAGCACTAGCTTGCCGTTCAGGACGATATACTCGAACGGTTTCGTCAGCGGATTCAGCCGGAGACTCGCACACACGGCATTATAATAGGTCACCCGCTCAGAGGGTGAGAGCTTGGCGAGGTCACCTTGAATTAAGACCTGCTCTATTTTCTGATCGAGCGTGGCTGTCGTGGTGAGTTCATTCATGCTAGCACCTCCATTATCATCATGTATACAATCCCGCTCACACCAGCCCACACCAGCAGCCATGGCCAGAATGGCGAGGGCGTGGTCTGTCTTCGTTGCTCGGCGGCCCGAAATAATTGATAAATCGGAATCTCAGATCGATCCATCCTGATATTGTCCCGGTGAGTCATCGTGCCACCTCCATGTGATACTGTTCCACTCGCTGCCAGAATACATGCGCCATCGCCACCAGCTGGTCGAACAATTCCTGATCGAACTCATGCTCCGTCAGGTGCAGTTTTTGTCCCGCCTCCAACACTGCCAACACCCCGTAATCGGCTCGTGTCACGCCGATCTGCCAATGCAGTTGTGCCAGATGGGCATCCGATGGGCCTTTTTTCTCAGAGTAATACCGTGAATTTTTAATTTCCAGCACTCCGCGCCCCCGGAGGGTGGGGTGCAGTTCAATCCTGCCGTCTGGGTGGCAATACGCCCAGTCCCTCGGTGCCGCCATGGTGTACGTCTGGGCATCGTCGCTGACCATCCACCCCTCTTGTCTAGCCACCACACCACGAATGATGGGTTCCAACCGGATGCCCCACTCCATCGCCTCAGATGGCGGCTCCTCCTCAATTTGCTTGGTCTTGCTGAGGAACAGCCAGTCTTGGTCCTTGCCATACTTCGCCCACTCCCCCAACAAGATTGGGATATCGCTACTGCCTACGCCGTGATACCGCTGCTGCCGTTGCAATTCCGTGATCATGTGGTGGCCTCCGCTTTGAGTTTTTTCTGCTCGGCCCGTTTCGTTCGGAGAAACGTGTTGACCCTGCATGAGTTTTTGCAGTACGCTTGCCACGTGGTGTTAGGCTCAAATTCTTTGTTGCATTTCGGATTGCTGCACAATTTTGGTTTCATCTAGTCCTCCTCGGCTGCCATATAGTCTAATAATAATCCCAGTACGATCGTTTGCCCGTCACTCCGTTCCTTCGCTGCCGTGCGAGTGACTTCCGGTGCCACGGCTCGCGCAATCAATCGGTAGACCTCCGGTTCGGTGTAGTCCCCGTATAAATACTCACCCAAAATCGTCCGAATCGCTCGGCGTGTCGCGGGCTTCACGCTCGGCTCTCCTCTCGCAAATTGAGAAACGCCTCTCGCTGGATATCTTTCCACCACATCTGCCCCGCAACAACCGCGTCCTCGATCGAAAGCTCGTGGTCAGGGTCGCAGACATCGTTGATCCGCCGGTAAAACGCCCGCTCAATCCCTGCACGGGCTGACATCGTAGCCCATCCTGTCACATGCTGACACACTTGCTGGTCCGCTAGACCCCATTCGAGCCGCAACCCCTCGATCCGGTCCAACTGTTTTTGTGTGAGCCTCACATCGTCCTCCCTTCTACATGCTGCCGTGTGATCGCCTGGGCGAGTTGCGCCCAATGACCCTCCATGCGACGGTCGCGCTGATCGGCGTCGCAGTCTGCGTCGTACGCCGCATCGATCCGATCGGCGTAGTCGGAAATCCGATCTCCATATCGCTCGATCAGCACCCGTTTTATGTTCTCGTCGGCGAACAAAAATTCGACGATATCCTGCCACCCGCCGGTGTCGGGGTTGACCGCACCACGGCGAAACCCGACCTGCTCGCTCAGTACCTCAGCAATCGCCTCAATCTGGATGCCTTGCATAATGATGCCCTCCTGTGTGTATAATCCCTACTCCCATCCCGTTATCTCGTCAAGCCACAAAATATGGGGGGTAGGTATCCGCCTACCCCCCATGGGTGGGGGTTACGCGTCCACCACCGATACAGGTGCCGATTCGTGCCAGATCGTTCGTAATTTGAGCCATCCCAAAATTCATTGCTTGCAATCAGGGTTGATGGCTCCGTGCTATAGCGTTTGCCGTTGACGATTTTAGACATTTTGACGCGCATGATAGATACCTCCTCGTGATTAGTGATTAATAATTAATGATTTACCCCCACGCCGCCACCGCACACCACCCCATGAGCACAAGCCAGACCCACGCCAACGGCCACGGCGATGGAATCCGGTTGCGCTCCGCTTCGGCTTGTCTTCGCCGCTCCGCTTCGCGCATGAGTTGATAGATCGGCAAATCGCCTCTGTTCATGCGGATATTCTCTCGATGTGTCATGGTTTCCCCCTTTCCGCGCACCATTGCGCTTCAATATTGGCTTGCAGATCGATGATGACCTGCAGGTACGGGATGTGGCCTTGCTCTCTAGCTGCCCCTTCCTGCACATAGAGCGCACCGGAAATCAGGTCAAATTCGTCTTCATTGAGTGTGAGTGTCATGCTGTTCTCCCTTCGTTTTTTGCTTATGTGCCATGGCTATTTTTGGCATCGTTCAAATCCAACCCTGGGCGGCCTGGGCCGTTACTCCTGTCCCTCTTCCCTTTCTTTTTCTTTTTCTTTTTCGAAAAATTTCCGACACTCGGTCGGCATCGCGGCTCGAAATTGCCAGAGGTCCGTCAGTCTGGCCTCCGGCTGCCCCCACTTGAGTGGGGGCTTGGGGGTGGTGGTTGAGCTATTCTGCTAGCATCACGATCGTGATCGCGTGCTGATAGTACGTGTTTTTCCATCCAAAATTAGCGAGATACGCTTTCGCTACGTATTCGCCCGTCGAATATTTCCGGTAGCCTGGGCTTTGCCGTTTCACGATTTTATTTTCTCTTCCGAATTCTATCGCTGTTGCGCGGCCATATCCGGCGGCTCGTGCGATTTGGTTAGCTCTTTTGATAATTGCGGGGCTGTGTGGTGTATTCATACATCCTCCATGGTTTGCTGATCGGTATTAATCAGCATTTACGATTACCGTTATATCATGGGTGTTTTAGCATGTCAATGCAATTTATTAATTTTAATGTTGGGCTACTGTAGCAAGTCCTATACCAGAATACGGTATGCAGTATCCGTGCCGGATTGGCCAGATCTGGGAGTATCTCGGCAAGCAAGAGGTGTGCCGGACTCGATAAGGTGGCGGGAGGGTTCGGTCCGTCCAATTTTACCGATTTTAATGACTATGGAATTTTTCCATAGCCTCTTTAATTCGTTGCATTTCTTTTTTTGACAGATCGGACGGATCGGCGGATTTTGGAGTTTATCCGCGTAGTTTTTTTTTCAAGAAGCTTATACGACTTTTGGGGGTCGATCCGTCCAATGCGCCCTGGCTAGTGCTGGCACGATTCTTGCACCGGCAGGGCGCAGGGCAGGGGCAGGGGGCACCGGCAGGGGCTGGGGGGCTGGTGGCACATGGCGGCGGCAGCGCTCTCCGGATTGGCTGGATCAAAAAAATGCAAGGGGGGGGAGGGGGAAAAAAAGGAGGGGTACCATCGCGTCTAGACCTCCACCTGGCGCACCATTTTTTCCTTGACACGAAAACGGGACTGTGGTACAGGGAGGCATGGAGGTGCGTCGGAGCGAGTGGGTAGACCCGTGGGAGAAGCCGATCTGGTGGCAGGTCGCGGCGGAGTCCTTGGGGGTGACCCATGAAACGCTCCGGCGGCTGGCCGTCAAAATTGGAGTCCCTCCGCATGCCATCAAAATCAAGAGGAAGCGGATCTACTGTTGTTATCCCTCAGAGCTCCTCCTCTATCGTGCCGCCCTCTACCCCGACTTCACCGACCTCATCACGGTACCCGACGGGCTATGGGCCGGACGACTCGCTGCGGGAGCGGCTCTTGACGCAGGCGGGGTACAACGAGGCGGTGCTGGCGACGATCACGAAGCAGGTGATCGAGAAGCAGGTGGCGCTGCTCCAGGCCGACGAGACCCTATTTTTTGCTTATCAGGGGCAGGTGGGGGACCAGCGGACGGTGCCAGCGCATCGGGTGCAGCTCGACGCGGCGAAGGCGCTGACGCATCTCCTCGGGGTGCAGGCCCCGCCCGCCAAGCAAACGGTGACGGTCATTCACCAGCTGGACCTGCCCGCGTGGATGCAACCCGACGTGATTGACACCACCGCCGCCACGGACGTGACGCCGCAGGAGACGTAATGGCTCGACAGGGTGCGCCCGTCCAGTTTAAGTTTCAGCCACGTCCGTATCAGGTCCCGTCCCTGAAGGCGCGGGCGAACGGGATGCTGCGCGGGGTGTGTATCTGGCCGCGCCGACATGGGAAAGACCTGCATGGGCTACAACTGCTCGTGCAGGGGGCGCTGACGCGGGTGGGGCTGTATAATTATTACTTCCCGACGTTCTCCCTCGCGAAGAAGATTGTGTGGAAGGGCATGGACCGGGATGGGACACCGTTTCTGGATTATATCCCGAAAGAACTCCTCAAGCCGGGGACCGAAGGGAAGAACGAAACGGACCTACGGCTCGAATTCACGAACGGCTCGATCATCCAGTTGGTGGGCACGGACAATATCAATCAGAATTTGATCGGGATTAACCCCGTGGGCTGTCTGTTTACGGAATATCCCGTGCAGAATCCGATGGCGTGGGACTTGACCCGACCCATTCTCGCAGAAAACGGCGGCTGGGCGTGGTTTCTGTACACGCCACGCGGGAGGAATCACGGCTATCGGCTCTATCAGATTGCGAAAGAGCATCCGAAGGAGTGGTTTCTCTCGCATTTGAGTATTGACCAGACGACACTGGCCGATGGGCGCACACCCGTGATTACGCCCGCGTTCATCGCGCAGGAAATCGAGCAAGGGATGGACCCGGACCTCGCCCAGCAGGAGTATTACTGTAGTTTCGATGCGCCGATGCAGGGGAGTTACTATGGGCGATTGCTGGCGGATGCGTTCCTGGGGGACCGCGTGGGGTTCTTCCCACATGACCCGAAGTATCCGGTGATTAGTGGGTGGGACTTGGGTGTCGATGACCAAACGGCCATCTGGTATGCCCAATGTATTGGGGAGGAGATCCGCCTGATCGAGTATTACGAGGCGTCTGGGGAGGAATTCTTCCATTATTTTCGCCACACCATGAAATTCCCCTGGCGGCACCAGACGGTCTATCTCCCGCATGACGCGGCGAAGACCGAATGGGGAACAGGACGGAGTGCGTGGGAGATTGCCACGAAGGCGTTCGGTGAGGTGAACGTCTCCGTGGTGCGGACCCCAAAACTCGCCATCGATGAGCAGATCAGTACGGTGCGGCGGCTCTTCCCCCGGATGCGGTTTCATGATGAGCGAGTCGGGAAGGTGCGGTACCGTGGCCATAGCGGAACGGACTGTCTCGCGAGTTACCATAAAAAGTACAACGACGAGAAACAGGAGTATGAGAATAAGCCACACCATAACTGGGCGTCGCACGCGGCGAGCGCCCTGGCGACGCTCTGCTTAGGGATTAAAGATACGAAAACGGAACGCATTCAGAATTTTTATCAGACAGACTTCGATCCGATGCACGATCGGGTAGGGGAATACGAGTCGGAATTTGGGGACGATCTCGACGGGGCCGAGATCGTGCGCTACTAAAAAAAAGACTTGACAACCTGGCACAGAATGTGCAGGAATACAGCACACGGAGGTGCGTCATGGGTGGTGGCGTTGGACAGGTATTTAAAGATCTTGGATCAGCCCTGACCGCAGGGATTGTGGACTTTGATCGTGGCCGCGTCAATGTGCCGTTTAGTGGGGCGCAGATGCGGCAAGCCACGAAAAGCACGATCAACGCGGCCACGATGAGTGGCGTGACGGCACCAGGCTTCCGTGAAGATTTGAATCGCAGTCTCGATACGAACACCGCCCGCGTGATTGGCAAGGTGGCGGGGGCTGCGGCGGCGGCGGCCACAGGCGCCGGTCTCGCGTCGCATCTCGGCGCGATGGGATCGACCACCGCACACGCCGCAGAGGTGGGCGATGCCATTGAAGTGACCGGAGACACCTCAGGGCTCTTAGGCCAAGTCGGGTCTGCGGGACCCTCCATCGCCCCATCGGCTGCTTCGAGTAGTACAGCCGCCCTCACCTCCGCCGCGACCCCGCTGACCACGGCCCATCAGGCCGCGCAAGCGGCGCAAGCGGCGCAAGCGGCGGCCGCGCCTGCCGCGGAAGCGGCGGGAACGGGCCTCACCGCCGGGCAAGCGCTCTTAGGCAGTACCGCGCTCACCGTCGGAGGGACCGCGTATCAAGCGATGACGAATAAACCCCCTGCGCTACCGAGTGCGCCCGATCCCTCAGCGATCGATCAAGCCGCCGCGACCGCACGGAATGCGGCCCAGAGTACGGAAGCCGAGGCCCGTCGGCAGCGGAACGCCAGACGGCAATCGTCCGTGTTGAGTAACGTCCTGCCAGGGGTGAGTAGTGTGGGGATTAGTCCTGCGACACTCCAACCCGCGCAGGCGAGAAGGTCGGTGCTCGGCTAATGGCACTCTCCCCTCTCTCGTCCGATGTGGCCTCTCGATACTTTAAGCGCTATGACGCCCAATGTCAGCGCCGCTCCACGTATGAACAGAAGTGGCAGAATCTCGCGCATCTGATGCGCCCCTCTCGCGCCTCGATTCGCTGGCACTACACGCCAGGGACGCCGCGCACGCAACAACTCTTTGATGGCACTGCCCTCCAAGCTGGCCATGACCTCGCGTCCGCGCTCTCTGGCTCCTTTACCTCGACGGAGTTTCAATTCTTCGGCCTCAAGATGCGCTACCAGCCCCTGAACGAGGATTGGGAGACGCAGATGTGGCTGGAAGCCGTCGCCCAACGGATGTTCCTCGCGATTCAGCAGAGTAATTTCGGGAGCGAATCCAACCAGCTCTATCAGGATCTCGTGGTCTTTGGCACGGGCTGCATGTGGATGGAGTCGAAGATTGCGCCCACGGGCGGCTTTGGCGGCTTCCGGTTTCGCACGATGCCGATTGCGAAGTATACCCTCTCAGAAGAAGCTGATGGGTCGATTAAGACCGTCTGCCGAGAATTCACGCTCCCGCTGCATGCGGTCGCAGCAGAATGGCCCAAGACACTCAGTGACCGGTTAAAAGATAAGCTAGAGAAGTGTCCGGATGAGATGGTGTCGATCATCCACATGATGCAGCCGTACAGGCAGCGCACGAGTGAGCGGCAGCAGTACGAGTCACGCTATTTCGAAAAGGATTCGAAACAGGAACTTTCTGCAACCGCCTATCGCAATTTTCGCTACCTCGTGCCGCGATGGGATAAGTCAAGTGACGAAGAGTATGGGACAGGCCAAGGGGATGTCGCCTACCCCGATACTGCGTCACTGAATCGTGCGGTGGAGATGCGCTTCAAGCAATGGGCGAAGGCGATTGATCCGCCGATCCTCACGGTGGATGATGGTGTCATTGGGAAGTTGCGGATGACCGCCGGTACGCGGACCGTCGTGCGGAATCTCGATGCGGTGAGGGAATTCCAAACGGGTTCTGCGTTCGATGTGGCGCAGTTTCAGGAAGAGAAGCTGCGGAATATGATTCGCACGGCCTTCTTTGCCGATCAGATTCAGCTCCCGAATAAGCCGTACATGACGGCATTTGAAATCCAGAGCCTCTTGGAAATCATGCAGCGACGTTTGGGGCCACAACTCGGACGACTGAAGGAAGAGTATGCCCGACCGCTGCTCAATTTTGTGTTTGAAGAAATGTGGGCCGGAGGGGAGATTCCTGAGCCGCCCCCTGCGTTGCAGGAGGCCCAAGCCCAAGGACTCGCGACGATTGATGTCGAATATGAATCGCCCCTCACCCGTGTCCAGAGGACCAGCACGGTAACCGCGATTGAGCGCACGTTACAAGTGGCGGGGCCTCTGGCTGCGGCGGACCCCACGGTGACGGATAATCTGGATACCGATGAAACCTTCCGCTTGATGGCGGAAACGAATGGAATGCCTGCGAAACTCTTGCGAAGTCCAGATATGCGTGACCAGATTCGGGCGCAGCGCCAAGCGGCGGAAGCGTCCCGCGCCGAAGCGGAGATGGGTCAGCTCACGAGTGGCAACATGAAGAATATGGCACAGGCCGCGCAAGCGGTTGGGAGTCTCGTCCCTCCCGCTGAAGGCCAACCATGAGTGAGTTTACCAGGAGTGACCTCGCGACCGCCCAGCAGTTTGCGACGACATTTGGAACGCCGAGTGGGCAAGCGGTGTTACGAGAATTGGACCGGATGTACTTTTCGCGCAACCTTTATTTAGCTGGTGACGCCTATGGGTCGCATGTGAATATTGGGAGCCATATGGTGGTGGCCGCGATCTATGAGTTGATCGCGCTCGCGCACGATCCGAGGGCGACGGTTTCGCCTAATTCAATTATTGAGGAGTAAGTATGTCTGATGAGATGCCAGGACAATCGAGCGTGACTGCCGATCCTGCCCCCAGTGCGATGGCTCCGGCCCCTAGTGCGTCATGGTTCGAGGCGTTACCCGATGGGTTACGGGCGAATCCGACGTTGCAGAACTTCAAAGGGAAAGATATCTCGGCGGTGGCCGAGAGCCTCGTCGAGTCTCAACGGTTGATTGGAGGGTCGATTCGCCTTCCGAATGAGAAAGATGCCCCAGCAGACCGTGAGGCGAAGCTCGCGAATATTTATAAGCAGCTCGGACGGCCTGATGCGCCAGACGGCTATAAGATCAATGCCCCGGCGGCGGACTCTGGCGTGGCGTGGGACGCGACGCGAGCCGAAGGGTTTAAGTCGGTGGCCCACAAGCTCGGCCTGACCCAGTCGCAAGCCGAGGGACTCGTGGCCTATGATCTGCAACAGCAGAGTGCTCGTGCGATTGACCAGAATCAGGCGTATAATACGTGCATGGAGACCTTGCAAAAGGATTGGGGTGCGGCCTCGAATGAGATGCTTGGCCTCTCGCGTCGCACGGCGATGACGTACTTTGATGAGCCGACGATGAAAACCTTGAACGAGACGGGTGTGGCGAATAACCCCGCCTTCGTGAAGGCGATGGCGAAGATTGGACGGTCCCTCATGGAAGAGGGCTTGATTGTCGGGGGACGGGAAGGGATGGGACAGGATGGTGGTGTGGCGGGTCTCCAGTCCGAACTGGATAAGATCATGCAAGATGCGAGTAGTCCCTACTGGAAGTCTAACGACCCGAACCACGACGCCGCCGTGGAGCGGGCGAAGAGTTTGCGCCAAGCGTTACTGGAATTAACGACCGCACGATAAGCCGTCAGGCCCGTGCGACACCTCGGACAGACGAGGCGGGAGGCCCACGACACGGGCAAGGCCAGACCCTCGATGAGGATAATCTGCCGCAAGGTTCTTGTGGTATGCAGATCATTCTTACACGGAGGTAGGTATTATGGCAGCGTATGATTCGGTCGAACAGGCACGGACATTACAGTTTAAGGCGAACGTCACCCACCTGTACCAACAGGCGGGCAAGGCGAAGCTGCGCGGCACGTTCCGCGAAGAGACCCTCCAGGGCAAAGCCCATTTCTTCGAGCGCCTCGGCTTGGAAGAAGCCGTCGATAAGACGGCCCGCCATGCCGATACGGTGTTGCTCGATCCTGCTCATTCGCGGCGCATGGTGGTCCCGACCGACAAGGTCTGGAACGCCCTCGTCGATCAGCAGGATAAGATCCGGATGCTCATCGACCCCAACAGCGAGTACGCGATTGCCGCCGCCAGCGCCCTGAATCGGGCGATGGACCGGGCGTACATCACGGCCTTTGCCGCGGATGCGGCGGCTGGTGAATCCGGTGCGTCCGCTGTCACCTTTGCCTCAGAGGCGGGTGGCGATGTCGATGTCAGCGCGGGTGTGGCGACGACCGCCCAGATCCTGGCCATTAAAAAGGCCTTGGACGATGGCGATGTGACGCCTGAAGAGCGCTTCATTGTCTATAAGCCCGCCTTGGTGACCCAGTTGTTGGGTGCCTCGTCTGCACCGTTGGCCGCGTCGAGCGACTACAACACGGTGAAGGCGTTGGTGCGTGGCGAATTGGATACCTGGATTGGCTTCAAGTGGATTATGTCCACCTTGCTGCCTCAGGCAGCGGGTAATGACTACTATTGCTTCGCGTGGCAGAAGGACGCGATGGGCGCGGCCTTCAATAAGGAGATCATGGCCCGACTCAGCGAACGTGCTGACAAGGACTATGCGATCCAGACCTATGCGTGCATGACGATGGGCGCCACTCGCGTCCAGGGTGCGGGCGTATACCGGCTGCGGATTGACGCCAGCCTGTAAGTTCACTTCACGGGGCGGGAGTGTTCCTCCCGTCCCACAACGCGCCATAAAAGCGAAAAGCTAGGCGCAGAAAGTCATCATCATGGCCAACAATAATTCCACACAGATCACCAACATGGCAGCTTACCGCGACACCTCGAACGCCACGGGCGGACGGGTGCGGAAGGCGTACTTTACCTGCACCGTGCCGACGGGGTCAGGCGACACCATGACCTTGACGAAGTTGCCGAAGGGCGCTCGCGTCTTGGGTGGGCGCATCCAGTTCACCGTCGCGCAGGGTGGGACGGCGACGACTGCGGTTGGCGTCTCCGGCACTACGGGCAAGTACTTCGTGGCGGCACTGACGAATGCCACGACCTACTTGGAGATGGCGAAGAACGCGACCGAGAACTACGGATCAGAAACCTCCGCCGAGGAGACGATCATCGCGACGAACGCGGCAGCCGCCTGGACCGCCGCGACCTGCTATGGTCACTTGGAGTACATGACGGACTAGTCATGGAATTAGGACTCTCTCCAGAGCCACGAGCTGTCCTTGATCCCGCCCTGCCAGACAGGGCGGGACGAGGCCGCTTGTGTGCCATCATTACACAATTGACGAAGGATTTCGGACGGGCGGTTGAGCAGGGACAGGATGACGAGTCCCGCCGGATTGAACGGCGGCTCGACCAGGCGAGAGTCCAACTGCATGCCATGTATGGCAAGACGATAAGGAAGGGCGCATGAGTCTCTCTGATGTGGATATTGCGAATGCCGCACTCATTGATCTCGGCCACGAGACGATCCAGTCGTTCCTTGACGATAGCGACCAAGCGCGAGCGGTCAATGCCGTCTATGCGATCACGCGGGATCGAGTGTTGGCAGCCCATCCATGGAACTTCGCCACGAAGCGGCTCTCACTCGCGGCAGCGGTCGTGACCCTGGAGACCGATGAGTGGTCTACCGCCTATCTCTTGCCTGCGGACTCGCTCCGTGTCCTCTATGTGGAACCGAAGGGGACGCCGTTTGTGGTCGAGAACGGCTACATCCTCACGGACGCCACCGCACCGATGCGGTGTGCGGTGATTTATCGCATTACGGACCCGGCGGTGTTTAGTGTGAACTTCGCCAGCGCACTCCAGTACCGCCTCGATGCCGCCCTCTGTATGGGCCTCACGGCACGGCGCGGGAACACACAAGATTATTGGGCGCTCTATCAGCGGGAATTGCAGGAAGCCCGCACGACGGACGGACAAGAAGGATGGGAAGCCCGGAACAACGATAGCCCGATTGGCTTTGCGCGAGTGAACGGCAATATCGTCTCTGCCAACCAGTTGACCGATGGAGAATGGCTCTAGATGGCCGTCACGCGGGTTGTTAAGAATGCGCTCAACTCCGGCGAACTCTCGCCCCGCCTCACCTTGCGCGAGGATTACGACCGCTATGCGAATGGGCTGCGGACCTGTCGTAACTTCATCCCCCTCCCGACTGGTGGCGTGATTACACAGTACGGGCAGCGATGGATCTCGCAAACCAAGAATGCGGCGCTCGCGTACCTCCTTCCATTTGAATTCAGTACGACACAAGCCTACGTCATTGAGGCGGGCGATCTCTATTTCCGCTTCTATCGTGACGGCGCACGGATCACGGACCTCTCCGGCAGCATCTCCACGATGGCCGATAATGGTGCCGGGTTGATTCGCGTGACGATGACCGCCCCGCATGGACTCAGTACAGGCAATCATATCGCCATCACGGGCGTGGTGGGGACAGACGAGGCGAACGGGGAATGGATCGTCACGAATATTGCCGGGAATATCGTCGATCTCCAAGCCTCGGCCTTTGTGCATACCTACACGAGTGGGGGGACTTGGTCGCGTCCGTATGAGATTACGACCCCCTATGTCCTGGCCGACATCCCGGATATCAAGTTTGCCCAGTCTGCGGATACGCTCTATCTCGTGCATGGCACCTACGCCCCACGCAAGCTCACTCGTACCGCGCATACCGCCTGGACACTGGAGGAGATTGTCTTCCTCGATGGCCCGTACATGGATGAAAATACGACAGCCACGACCCTGACACCGAGCGCCGCCGGGCCTGGCCCAGGGATTACGGTCACGGCCTCGTCCGTGACGGGGATTAATAACAACACGGGATTTCAGACCACGGATATCGGGCGGCTCATTCGTATGAAGGAAGGCTCGACCTGGGGCTATTGCCGGATAACGGCACGAGCCAGTACGACCTCCATCACGGTTGAGGTCATTCTCTCGCTCTTGAATTCGAGTGCCAAGTCGCTCTGGCGGTTAGGCGCATGGGGTGGAACGAATTCCTTCCCGTCGTGCGTCACGATCTTCGAGCAACGCCTCTGCTTTGGTGCCAGTACACGCGACCCACAACGGATCTGGCTCTCGACGACCGGCAGCTATGAGGATATGTCTCCGTCTGCCACGAGTGGCACCGTCGCGCAGGACGATGGGCTGACGTATCAACTCGGCTCCAATAAGGTCAATACGATTCAATGGCTTTCTGGCGCCCAGCAACTCTACGTCGGCACGACTGGCGAGGAATTCACCCTCGTGGGCAGCGGATTCGAAGCGGTGAGCGCGGCGACGCCCCCCCTCGTCCGCTCCGGTACGACGGAAGGGTCGAAGAGTATTCAGCCGGTGCGGATCGGGGGCCGCGTCATCTTCGTACAGCGGAGCGGGCGCGAACTACGTGAACTCGTCTGGAGCGATGCCGAGCAGACCCTCCTGACAGATGAACTCTCCCTCGTAGCCGACCACCTCCTTCGCGCTCCCTTATCGATCACCACGATGGCCTACCAGAATAAGCCTGATCGCACGATCTGGATTATCCGGTCTGATGGGTCGCTCCTGGCGTTCTGCAATTATGTCAGTGAGAAGGTGCGGGCGTGGGCGCTCATGGGATCGTCGGCAGCGGCAGGACAATATAAGTGGGTGACGGTGATTCCGAGCGTGGATCGGCTCAGTGACCAAGCCTGGTTCGTGATGAAGCGCACGATTGGTGGGATTGATAAACATTATATCGAAATGCAGGATACGGCGATGTCGGTCCATAGTGCGTTAGATTATAGCGGATCTGCTATATCGAGCGTGACGGGTCTCGACCACCTCAACGGGCAAGTGGTGCGGGTCGTGGGGGATGGGGCGGTATATGACTCCCAGACGGTAGTGCGCGGGCAAGTGAATCTTGCCTACGGGACCTCGCTCGGCCCTGCGGCGGAGGAGATCCATGTCGGCCTCCCCATTACGCCGAATCCGAGCCTTACCACGTTGGAGCCCGCGATCCGCGATGCCGCCGGGTCGGCGCGGTACAAGAGAAAACATTGGGCGTCGTTGGCTGTTGAGTTAGAAAACACACTCGGCTTGACAATCAATGGGAAAATTCAAGTCCAATATCGCACGCCAGCCGATCCGATGGACTTCGTCGAACCGACGTTTACGGGAGCGAAGCAGATTGCCAACCTCGGCTGGTCACGCGAGGCGACGATCACAGTGGAGCAGACGCTTCCCCTCCCGGCGACTGTGTTAGGGTATTCAGGAGAACTCGATGTTGCAGACTGAGACGGGCATTCAGGCTCGACTGTACCAGCTCGGCGACCTTGACTGGGTCGAGACGGGGTCACCTGCCGGGTGGTTTGACGCCAAGAGTGCGGCCAGGATGGCGCGGCTCGATCTCTCGGTCTCCTTCTACGAGGAGGGGCGCTACGTCGGGAGTGCTGGCCTCCTTCCGCTCTGGCCTGGGGTGTATGAAGCGTGGCTGGTCCTCCAGCATCTGCCGACGGCACCGTGGGCCTTCATGGCAGCTCTCCGCCGGTCGCTCCAGTTGGGGGCCAAGTTGACGCAGGCGCACCGCATTCAAGCGTATTGTCTTGCGGAATATCGTCCAGGGAGACACTTGGCTCGACGGATGGGGATGCGTCAGGAGGCCGTCCTGGAAGCGGCGACGCCGACGAAAACCGATCTTCTTCTCTTTGCGAAAGTGAGGCACTAAATGGGTGGTGCAGCGCAGGCCGCCGTCGGACTCCAAGGACTGAGTGGGGCGTATGGCGTCTATCAGGCGAGTGAGCAGGCAAAAATCCTGCAACAAAACGCGGCGATTGCCGAGCAGAATATTCCCCACATCCAAGCCCGCGCCGCCGAACAGGCTCGGCAGTTGCAGGTAGGGAGGTATCTCACCGTCGGCAAGCAGAAGGCCGGATACGGCAGAGCTGGACTCGCACAAGGGGGGAGTTTGTTTGACATTATGGATCACACGGTGGAGAATTTTGACCGCGATACCTCCTTCGCGCTCCTGGAAGGACAACTACATGCGCGAGGTCAGCAGCGACAGGCCGATCTCTCGCGGTTCCAAGCGGGAACGCTGATCCCACAGGCGGCCATCGGGGGACTCTTGAATACCGGGGCGATGTATGCTAGGAGTAAGATGCCGGCATTGGGCTACACACAGTATGCCCCACAAACCACGGGGTTAATCTAATGGAAGTCCCGCAGTACCAGTCTCGCGGTCTCGGCCCTGAATCGAGCGGACTGGCGCCCGCGAACCCGGCTATCGTCGGGGGGGGCGGCGCCATCACACAAGGACTCTCCACGGCAGCGTCCGGGATGCTGGTCCTCGCCGCACAGGAGCAGCAACAGCGGCAACTCGACCTCGTCTCGGATGCGGCCATGATCTTCGGGCAGGTCAGCAACGAGATCGATACCTACTTCCAGGGGGCCATCGAACGCCAACGGATTGAGGGTTCTGATCCGATGTCCGTCCTGGCAGACGGTCGCCAGCATGTGCAAGAAATCCAAGACAAAGTGTTTGCAAGGGCGGATGTCCAGCACAATCCCAAGATGGCGAAGTATTTGGCCACACATCTTCCAGCCACGATTCATTCGCGCCTAGAGAATTTTACGCATAGGCAAAATGAGGCATGGGTACGAGCTGATGAATTTAGGACCGATCAGGCGATGCAAGCACTCGCCACAGCCGCAGCGGCTGACCCTGCACAGTCCGACGCGATGCGGCAACAGGCCGTTGCGCTCCTCAACACGAAACTCCTGGCCGGCTCCCTGAAGGGTGAAAAAGCCTCATCGCATCTTGCAGGATTTGACCATAATGTACACTACCGACAAGCGTTCAGCTATGCTCGGTCGCACGCACAAGAATGGGTACTGGCGACTCGGCAAGGGCAGATGCCGCCAGGGATTGATACGAGCCAGTTCACGCCCGATGAACTCGAAAAGCTTGATAGCATTGCTTCGACGACATTCTCAAATCTTGCCACGGAAGCCACCGCTCGTGAGACCAAGCAGCGGCAACTGCTCACAGAGAAGACCACCTTGCACAAGAACGAATGGCTCGTCCGCCACATGCCCCATCGAGATCTAGCCGGAAACATGGTTCCCTCACGACCTCTGAAGCAGATACTGCGCGAGCTAGGAACCGTAGAGGCACGAGCCGAATTAGGCGACCAATTGGATACTGTCCATTCATTTTACATGAATCTTGAACACCAACAGGCTACGGCTCCAGACAAGAAAATATCACCACAGGAGTATCACGAGGCGCTTGGCCGTATTTTTAAGGGAGAGTTTAGCAGTCCAGGGGAGGTCTTAGCCTACGTTGCCGGGAGGAAGTTTGACAAGGAGTCTACCAATAATATCTTAGCCGCCTACGGATCAGAGGAAACCCGCCTAGATAAACCGACGCAAGAGGCCATATCGTATGGCGAAAAGATTATCTCAGACCGCTTTGCGATGGCGCCAGGCCAACAGCTTGACAATGCGGGCCTCGGTCAGGCCAAGGCAGACTCCCTTGAGAATTTCTATCGTCGCATCTATGAATTACGGAAAGAAACAGGTAGGCCATTACGCCGAGAAGATATTCTTCAGCTCGCAGAAGAGCTTTCGACTGCTTCGTATCTTTCTCTGGCGAATAGCATTATCTCAATCCTCCCCTATGACGAGAAGAATCTGAAGTATCAGACGACAGAAGACATCTATACTAAGGCATCGACCGGGATTATAAGTCAAGGGGAAGCTGGCACGCACTTGCGGCAATTAGCGCGGGTACAAGAGTTTCGCGCAATACGTGAGTCGGCTATCGAATTAGATCGTCTAAGGCGCAAGCAAGGGAAGCAATAAGCATGGACTTCTTAGACCAGCACTTTACGGATGAGCGGATCAAGGCGGATGATGCCGATCTGTATCGGCGCGCATTTGGCCGCACACCGGAAGAAGAGCAGCGCGACCTCGCTCTGAAGCATGAGGAGGCTGGGCCGCCGATTGACTATGCAGCGCGGAAGGCACAGCGAGAAGCCGACGAAGCGGAGCAGCTCAGAAAGTTCTCCTTCGGTGAGGTGCCGGCGATCAAGAAAGCGAAGAAGGCGCTTGCGCCCGTCGTAGAGGTATTAGCCGATCCTCGCACGGAAGCCCTAGGATCCGGAATCACGACGGGAGGCGTTGTCACAGGACAACCAGAACTGATTATCCCAGGCATGGCGATGCTCGGCATGGCGAAGGCTGGTAAACTGCTTCGGAAGCGATTTAACATCGAAGAGATCGTAGACCAAGCGCTCAACCCCTCATCACTAGCCGAGCGAGTAACAGCAGAAATCAATAAGACGACTGCCGTATTGGACGATGCGACGGCAGCCGCCCAGGCCGATGCACTCGTGAAGTCTGGCGGGGTGACACGAGAGACGCTCACGAACTATGCGCCAGGCACCGCCCTGCTCTCACCGTCGCAGGCGCTCGCTGCACAAAAAACCATCACGAATGAATCAAAGCCAACGATTGACGCGATGCAGCACGCTAGCAAATTGGACAACCCGCAGATGGCGACGCAGGCGCTCGCGCAACTCTTGCGGCTCAATGATCCTTTCGCGAGGTACACTGGCGCAGTGACGACAACTGGGCAAACATTACGGCTCTCGTCAAGCCCGGATATCCAGGCGATTGGTCTAATGATGGAGCGTGCAAGTAAAACAACCGCTGGAATGACAGACCTTGAAAAAGTGAAATACATTGTGGCGGACCCACTGACGGACCCTGCATTAGTTCGACTCGGCACGACGCATTCCTTCGATAATATCATCTCGCAAGCGCATGAAATTGCAGCCACGGAGAATCAAGATGCCGCGACGGTCTTCCTCCATGCTATCGAGGATGCTGTGGCTGAGGAGGAGCAGCTCGGCCTGTTCGTCACAAAGAAGGAAGTCAAGGCGGCGCAGAAAGAGATTAAGAACGTCACAGCCCAGCACATCGTGGAGGCGAACCAGGGTGCGGCACGGAAGGCCGAGGAAGCGTTCACACTGACGCCGACAGGGCCAACCCCCTACGTGCCGAAGCAGACGACGTTCTTGCTCAAGCCGATTAAACCTGGCGACCAGATCACTGACGATCAAGTCCGTGAATTCAATACACGCCTTGCGAAGTCGCAGGAAGAGTCGTTCAACCTGACGTCGGAAGCGGCGCCAGGTGGTACACCCATCCAGCAGCCACTCTTCCCAAAGCCGATTAAACCTGGCGACCAGATCACCGACGACCAGATTCGTGAGTACAACCGTCTTGTGGCGGAATCTGAGGAAGAGCGCTTGACGCTGACTGCCCCTCCTGGTGGCGCGGTCAATCGGGTTCTCTCACAGGAAGATTTCGTGAAGGAGGCCGAGAAGCAGGCGCTCATTACTCTCCGTGAGCATCAAGCCCAGGATCTTCGTGCGGCGGCTGGCGAGTCTGCCTTTGACCCCAGGCGCACGCCGTTCAAGCTGACGCCGCCTCCTGGCGGGGCGCGGCGACCCGCGATTCCGAAGCAACTCGATCTCCTGAATTTGATTGCCAAGGAACCAGATGTGGAGCAGTTGGCCTTGGAGATGGCCACCACGATTGACCATCCGAATACCTCGAAGGAATTTTTGAAGATGATTCGCAGTGTGCAGGACGCCGTCACGTTTGGGGGCGATCCTGAGAAGGTCGGCGAGGCCCTGAAGGCGATACAGGAGAAGTTGGCACCGAAGGCTCGTGCATTAGCCGCAGAAGGGCAGCCGACGCGGCTCGTTGCCCATGAAAAGGAAGCATTCCGTAATGCTCTCGGCAAACTTGCTGGTAAAAACTTGACCGACCTTGAGATAGTCAAAGCTCTGTCGGTAGATCCAATGCTTCAACCGGATGCACTAATCAGGATACTTAACAATCTCAAGAAACCTGGATGGCGAGACGGCGTCCAGCACTTGGTCATTAATGCGATGCTCACGCCCTCGAGTGTCGCAGTCAACTTTATGAGTACTGCGCTCATGCTTCCGCTTCATCTTGGCGCTCGTGCGATCGCCGGGCAGTACGGGCGAGCCGTCGCGAGCACGGGGAGAGATGCCGGCGTCGTGGTTGGGGAAGCCGCCGCCATGATGCATGGATTGCAGGCGTCCTTCTGGGATAGTGTCGATCTTGCGAAGCGAGTCACGGTCTCAGGGAAGGCCGAGATTGGACGACAGGCCATCCGTGAGAGAGCGATTGAACAGCATCCCTTTACGGCGGATAATCTCTTCGAGCAGTCGGCGTTCCGAAAGATGGCTGGGATTCCAGAAGCGGCGTCATACGACTCGGCATCGTATCCGGTTTTAAGTCGCGCAGGGGCGGTGTCACGTGGCATTAACTTTTTTGGAGTCGCCGTCGGACTCCCTGGACGCCTTATGTTGACAGGTGACCAGTTTATTCAAATCATGGCAATGAACGCTGAAATTAATGCACAGGTCTTTCGGGCCGCAGCGAAGAGGGCCATGAAGCTTGAAGAGTACGATGCGAAGGCGTTTCGTAAGCAATACTTTGATGAGATGAAGACCATGCGCGACAATCTCGATCCCGCTATCCGAAAAGCTGGCGAGACGTTTAGCTTAGAAGTTTCATTCAACTCGCAGGCAGGACCATTAGGACAGCAGATCCTCGCCTTGAGAGAGATGGCGAATGCCTATACTGGTATCGGCGGGACCGTGGCGCTTCCCTTCTACAATACGATAGCCAATGCCGTGAAGGCGACATGGGAGTTTAGTCCGCTTGGCCCCACCTCGCAGATGGCCGCACACCTAATGAAGCGAGGCGCGAGTGAATCGGGTGCGCTGAAGCAGGTTGCCACTGCCTTTAGGGACGATATGTTTGGGAGAGACCCTGTGAAGCGAGACCTGGCCGTGGGGAAATGGGCCGTCGGGATGATTGTGATCTCGACGCTCCTAATGGCGGCTCAGAATGGTCGGTTGACGGGGCGCGGTCCTGACAGCAAGGAACTCCAGCAGGAACGGCGGGATGCCTACGGGCTTCCCAATAGCTTCGTATATAATATGGATAGTGGGGAGCGGATTCAGGTCAAACGTTTAGGCCTTCTTGGCAACCTGGCAGGGTTAGTGGCCGACGCCTCAGAGGCCTGGATGCTTGCCGATGGCCCGACTCAGGAAAATATCGCCCATCTGCTTATTACCGCCTACGTGAGTAATATGGGCGCAGGGTTTATGGAGAATTCCACCGATGTCGTCCAGGCGTTGGTGAATGGCGTTAAAAAGAAAGAGGATCTCGATGCGCTCTTTAAGGTGGTGCCAGCATTTATCCCTTTAAGCGGGACGATGAAAGCCGCCGGACGGATCGCGGAAGATGAGCCGCCCGCGATGAAGGATGCACGAATCTCCCTCGATAAGATTCTCGCTAAGTTGCCAGGGTATGACTCCATCGCGAAAGAATACGGGATGCCGCGTGTCCCGCCACTTCGCAACCAATTTGGTGATGCGGTGCTTCAGCCAAAGTCTGGGTATGGCACCACCTTTTTCAACCCGCTCTTTACGAGTGGCCCGTCTCAAGATACTACACTGCAACGTATCTCGGAATTGGAAGTCGCCCTCGATATCCGGATCGAGCAGCCGGCGAACATGATCGGCAAGTCCGGCGTCCCCTTAACACCCGATGAGTACGAGCGCTACCAACAGTTTGCCGGAGCATTCTGGCGGCAGAGAGCCGAGCAACTACTTCCCGCTCTGGAGAACCCCATGCTGCCAGATCAAGTCAAGCGCGACCTGATCGCGATCCATCTCGAAGATTCTCGCAGAACTGGATTAATGAAGCTAGAGAGTGAAGCGAGAGATCTCGTGCAAGCGATTGCGGAGGATAAAGCTCAACGGTACACGACGCCACACATGGGTAGAAAAGCCGTGCGTTCACCACAAGGAGTAGCCAATGGCCCTCACATCAACGAGTAACCGCGTTACGGCGACCGGCAACGGGACCACGACGGTCTTCAATTATAATAAGCTCCTCTACGACGCCTCACACTTGCAGGTCTATAAGGACGCCACGCTCCAAACGACCGGCTATACCGTGGGCGGCGTGCCAGGGACCTCCACCAGTGTCACCTTCACGGTGGCTCCGGCGAATGGAGTGGTGATTCTCATGCTCCGGGTCGTGCCGTTGACGCAACTCTCCGTCTATGCGGTGGCTGGCGCCTTCCCTGCCGCGACGACCGAAAAGAATTTCGACCTGGTGGTCATGGCCGCGCAGCAGTTTGACGACACGACGGCCCGTGTGGTGCGGCAGCCGGTGAGCGACGTGACGAGTATCAGCGCTCTGCCGACGGCGGCCAATCGGGCCTTGCGGCTTCTGACCTTTGACGCGGCGGGCGATGTCGGGGTGACGACGCAGAATTACGTAGCTGATCTCGCGACCGTGGCTGGGATTGCCGCCGATGTGACGACGGTCGCGGGAATTGCCGCCAATGTCACCTCGGTCGCAGGAAACGCGGCGAACATCAATACAGTGGCGGGATCGATCTCGAACGTGAATAACACAGGCGGTAGTATCGCCAACGTGAATACGGTCGCGGGGTCGGTGGCCAACGTCAATACCGTGGCCGGGTCCATCACGAATGTCAATACCGTGGCGACCAATATTGCCAACGTGAATGCAACCGGGGCGAGTATTGCCAACGTCAACGCCGTCGGGTCTGACCTCTTGGAACCCACCTCGGAAATCAACACCGTCGCCGTGGATATCGCCAACGTCAATAGCGTCGGTAGCAATATTGCGAACGTGAATATCGTGGGGGGGATCGGGGCGAACGTCACGACCGTGGCGGGGATTAGTGCCAACGTCACGACCGTCGCGGGCGTGGCAGCGAACGTGACCACCGTGGCGGGAAATATCACCTCCGTGAACACCTGCGCCACGAATATCGCGGCGATCATTGCGGCTCCAGCCCAAGCCTCGGCGGCGGCCACCTCTGCGACCAATGCGGCGACCTCGGCCACTAATGCAGCCAGTTCTGCGGCGACGGCGGTGAGTAACGCGAATGCATCTGCTGCGTCTGCTGCGTCTGCTGCCACCGCGCAGGCCGCTGCGGAAGCCGCACTCGATGAGTTTACGGATACCTATCTCGGCCCCAAGGCGTCGGACCCTGCCCTGGATAACGATGGCGGGGCGCTCACCGCCGGGGATTGGTACTTTAATACGACCTCGAATATCTCCCGCATATACAACGGCTCCTCTTGGGCTGACCTGACGGTCTCCTCGGCCACGGTCGTCGCCAAGACCGGCACGACGGGGTCGGCGGTCCTTCCGGCTGGCACGACGGGCCAGCGCGACGGGTCACCAAGCGCCGGGTATCTCCGTTTCAATAGCACGAGTACTGAATTTGAAGGGTACAACGGCACCGCCTGGGCGAGTGTCGGCGGCTCGACCATCAGCAACGATACCGCCACGAGTAGTAATCGCTATCCGTTATTCGCAGGGGCCACGTCCGGCACGGCGGCGACCGTCTACACCAGTAATGCAAATTTGCTGTACAAACCCAGTACGGGTGAGCTACAATCCAAGGTACTCAACGCGGGGAACGGCATTGTGATCAATAACGCCACCGTCGGGACGAGCTACACCATCGCCAGCGGCGAGAATGGCATGTCGGTGGGACCAATGACACTGAGCGGCGGGGTGGTGGTGACCGTCACCTCAGGCCAGAGATGGGTGGTGTTGTAATGGCTGATTTAGTCTTATCAGGCGCAACGAGTGGATCCGTGACCCTCTCGGCCCCAGCGGTGTCCGGTTCGACGACGCTGACCCTCCCCACGACGAGTGGGACGGTGCTGACGAGTGCGTCGGATCTTACGGCACAGGTGAAATCCGCAACGAATGCGACAGGGAGTGCGCCGATCTATACCTGTCGAGCGTGGGTGAACTTCAACGGCGTGGGGACGGTGGCTATTCGCTCGAGCGGGAATGTGAGCAGCATCACGGACGGGGGGACAGGTATTTATACGGCGAATTTCACTACGGCGATGCCGGATGTGAACTATGCGTGTTTTGCTGGTTCGAGTGCCGAAGTCACGGAAAGTAATCGGAATATCAATTTCAGCACCTTATTAACTGGATCGGCGTTGTTTCGAAATATAGAGAATGGTATCCCTGCCGATTCGACGAATGTGTATTTTTGCATCTTCCGCTAACGGAGGTTTCTATGTCCCGCATCCTCTACCAGCACCCTGACGGCTCGGTCGCCGTGATCATCCCCGCCCCCGACTGTGGGCTAACCATCGAGGAGATTGCCGCGAAGGACGTTCCACAGGGCCTGACCTGGCAGATCGTGGACGAGGCCGACATTCCCACCGATAGAACTTTCAGAAACGCATGGTGCCTCAAGAATGGTCATTTCGATCACGATCTGGATAAGTGCTGCGCCATCACGAAAGACCGCCTCAGAGCCGAGCGGAAGCCGCTACTCGAATTACAAGATGTACTGTTCATGCGATCGGTCGAGCGCGGTGAGAATACCTCCACTATAGCAGGGGAGAAGCAGCGTCTACGGGATGTCACAAAACTCGTGACGACTGATATGACATTGGAACAGATGAAGGAGCTGCACCCATGAGCATCCTCAGCACCGGCACGACGACCGGCACCGCCTGTTCGCTCACGGCAGACACGACGGGAGACTGCGTCATCAAGACCGGCTCCTCCGCCACCACGGCGATGACGATCAGCGGCAGCACCCAAGCGGTGACGCTGGCGGGATCGTTGGTCCTCGGTAGCTCCACCCTCGCCGCGCCGTCAGGGTCGGCCCCGTCGTACACCTGTCGAGCGTGGGGCTACGTAACGTGGTCAGGCGGAACACCGACCTTGCAAGCGAGTGGCAACGTGAGTTCAATCGTTGATGATGGGACAGGGAATTTTACGTGGAATTTCACGACGGCCATGCCGGACGCGAATTACAGCGCAGTCGGAAGCCAAGGCGCAGATACCATTTGGTGCCGTATTGGGAAGGATATTAAAACGACAACGCAGATTCGTTTCGGATTTGCAAACATTCTCAATACCGCTGAGGTTGACCCAACTACCCCAACATCGATGGCTATCTTCCGCTAAAGGAGTCTCTATGTCCCAGCGTATCCTCTATCGAAACCCTGACGGCTCAGTCGCCGTCCTCATCCCCGCCCCTGACTGCGGCTTGACCTTGGAGGAGATTGCCGCCAAGGATGTCCCGCAGGGCGTGGCGTGGCAGATCGTCGAGGACGCCGATATTCCAACAGACCGCACCTTCCGTAACGCCTGGAGGCTCCAGGACGGGCTGTTGGGTTACGACTTGACGAAGTGCATGGACTTGACGAAAGATCGCCTCAGAGCGGCACGGAAGCCCCTGCTAGAGGCCCAGGATGTGCTGTTCCAGCGGGCGTTGGAAACGGGCGCGGATACGACGGCCATCGTCGCAGAGAAGCAGCGGTTGCGGGATGTCACGAAGCTCGTGACACCGGAACTGACGCTTGAGGAATTGAAGGGAGTGACCGTATGAGCCTTTCACTGAGTGGCACCTCAGGGGTGACGTATCCGGACGGGTCGGTGGCAGCCGTCGCTGTCCCGACCGGCAGTGTCGTGCAGGTGGTGAGTACAACGAAAACGGATACGTTCACGACGGCGTCCACATCGTTCGTCGATGTGACAGGGCTGAGTGTCGCTATTACACCAAGTAGCGCCTCGAATAAAATCCTCGTCCTCGTGCAGGTGAATGGGTCGCAAGATGTGGCGGCCAACCGCGTGTCGCTGAAGCTCCTGCGTGGTGCGACGGAAATCGCAAACGGAGACGCCGCAGGGAGCCGCGTGAGGGCGATTGGTGGATTTTACGTCGGGGACGCAGACCAACCATCTCCCACGGTCAACGTGAATTACCTCGATAGTCCTAGCACCACGTCAAGCACGACCTATAAGATCCAGGTGGCGATTGTCGCGGGAGCAGGGACGGCCTTCATTAATCGAACGGATAACGACACGGACGCGTCGGGCTATCCGCGCACCGCCTCCACCATCACCGTCATGGAAATTAAGGGATAATGATGAGAGATCAAGCTATCCGACTCACCCATCCGACCGTCGTGACGATCAACGCTGAACGGGACGCCTATGACCAAGCTGGCGACCACGTGATACTCGATGAGCATCTTATTGCGGCCGAGATCACCAGGCTCCAATCGGCTCACACCAGTACGCAGTACCAACGAGATCGGGCGAAGGCGTACCCAGATTTCCGCGACTATCTCGATGGCATCGTGAAGGGGGATCAGGCGCAGGTGGATGCCTATCTTGCGGCCTGTCGTGCCGTGAAAGCACGGTATACAAAATGACCCTCTGGGACCGCTTCATGCGATGGCTCGCCAAGGACGCCCCACAACCCGTGCGCCGTCGTCGCCTGACGAGGGTTGCGAAGACAACCAAGAAAGGGAAGGCATCATGATGGACCGTATCTGTACCAAACCCATCTGGTTCGTGCTGGCCGTCGGCGCCGTGATCCTCGCCGTGGGCCTGATCGAAGATCTCGTGGAATTCCTCTATGCTCACATTATTCACTACACTCGTTAGCTTTCTTGCGGGCGGCGTCCCGAAGATCTTGGACTTCTTCCAGGATCGGTCGGACAAGTCGCATGAACTCGCGATGGCGGGGCTTCAGACCGAGCGGGAGCTAAAGCTCCACGCCGCCGGGCTGCATGCCCAAGCCCAGATTGAAGAAATCCGCACCGACCAGATCGCCTACCAGCAAGCCAGCGCCATTCAACAGGCCGCCTACGTGCATGACGCCGCCATCGGGCAGGGCGCCTCGCAGTGGGTGGTGAACGCGAGAGCGATGGTGCGCCCGACGGTGACCTACGGCCTCCTGGCCCTGCTCATCGCCATCGACTGTGGGGGCCTGTATTATGCCGCCTCGACAGGGGTGCCGTTCGGCGAGGCCATGGACAATGTGTGGGACAGCGAGACGGAGATTGTATGGGCGAGCGTGGTGAGCTTCTGGTTCGGGTCGCAGGCCTTCAGCCGTCGCGCCTGATTGCCTTCCTCTCCCACTGGGAGGGCCGCCGCACTCGACCGTACCAGGATGTGGTGGGACTCTGGACGGTGGGTGTGGGACATCTCCTGGGACGCGAACGGCCCACGAAGTGGGACTACACGGAGGATGAGATTGACGCTCTGCTGGCCCTCGACTTGGAACGATATGAACGGGGGGTGGTTCGGCTGTGCGGGCGGCTGGCTGAACCTCAGCATCACGCTCTTTGCAGCTTTGCTTTTAATGTTGGTCTGGGAAATTTACAACGATCGATCTTAAGGCAGCGGGTGCTGCGCGGCGACCCACAGGCGGGCGACGCCTTCCTGGGCTGGAACAAGGCCG
>SXGU01389068.1_pt1 | contig 34029 bp, 31 predicted proteins | sample 3174531 | NCBI WGS metagenome assembly SXGU01 (sample SAMN11356863, study PRJNA531348) | freshwater metagenome | isolation source: freshwater sample F1-140 | place: China: Fuxian Lake, Yuxi | collected 2017-12-25 | reverse complement strand
TGATGTTTTAGATCCTGCATTATTACGACCTGGTCGTTTTGACAGAAGAGTTGTAGTTAATAAACCTGATCTTAATGGTCGTTTACAAATTTTACAGGTCCATACTCGCAAAACTCCGTTGGGATCTGATGTAGATTTAAGTAAGATTGCTCGTGGAACGCCTGGGTTTTCAGGTGCAGACATCGAAAATTTAGTTAATGAAGCAGCACTTATAGCTGCCAGAGTAGATAAAAAATTTATAACAATGGATGATTTTGAGCGTGCAAAAGACAGAGTTTTAATGGGCTCTGAAAGAAAATCGATGGTCATTTCTGATGAAGATAAACAAATTACAGCCTATCATGAAGCAGGACATACACTTGTTGGGAAAAAAATTAATGGTTTAGATCCAATTCATAAGGTGACTATTATTCCTCGAGGTATGGCATTGGGTATAACTCAAACATTACCAGAGAAAGATTCGTTAAATTTATCAAAATCAAAAGCAGAAAATATGATTGCATTTTTATTTGGAGGCCGAGTTGCTGAAGAATTAATTTATAATGATGTTACGACCGGTGCAGGAAATGATATTGAAAGGGCTACCGAAATAGCTCGAAGAATGGTTTGCGAGTGGGGTATGAGTACTCTTGGTCCTTTATCATATGAAAAAAGAGATAGCCCTGTTTTTTTAGGAATGAATTATGGAAATACAACTAGAGATTATTCCGATTCAAAAGCTGAGCAAATTGATAAAGAAGTTTTTGGCATTGTCACTCGTGGGTATGATCTTGCTAAGAAAATTTTAACAGAGAATAAAGATATCTTAGAAAAATTAACGAAAGCTCTTTTAGAATTTGAAACTATTGATGGCGCTGAAGTTGAAATGTTAGTGAATGGAGCTGCTATAGAAGAAATTCACAAGGTGAGGCAAAATAAAATTGATGGCGGTGGAATAGCTGATAAAGTTGAAGTAAGCGAAGAGGCTCGTAAAAAAGCAACTCCTACTGGCTCAGGAACCCCAGTCACCGCATAACTATAACTTTATTTTTTTGTGATTAAGTCTGAAATTATTGCGAAAGAGGGACGACTTAATCAAGATTAGAAGGATTTAATCTTGAATCAACTACTAACCCAATTAATTGAAAATTGGAGATTTATTATTGATAATCTTCGTTGGGAAGACGGAGTTGACCTTATCTTGGTTTGGATATTGGTTTATCGAGTTGTATTGCTCGTTCGTAAAAATGGTTCAATGCAAATTATGTCTGGCCTTGGTTTTCTCGGTATTTTATTTATACTGAGTATTCGATGGGAACTTTTTACTTTTCAATGGATTCTAGATAAATTTTTTTCTCATCTGTTTTTAATTATAGTGATTTTATTTCAGAGTGAAATTCGAAGAACACTTGCGCATATTGGTAGTCATCCACTATTTACTGGTATGACTATGATTCAAGAAACCCATGTTATAGAAGAAATCGCTAAAGCTGTGATGATGCTTGCTCAAAAAGGTTATGGCGCTTTGGTAGTTTTAGAAAAAGAAATTTCTGTAGATTACCATCTTGAAAGCGGAACAGATATTGATAGTTTGGTAACCTCAGCATTGTTAGAATCTATTTTTCATCCATCTAGTCCTGTGCATGATGGCGCGGCTCTCATAAGAAGCGGACGTATTCACTCTGCAAGTTGTGTATTACCATTAAGTAAAAACCCTGTTCTTGATAAAAACTTAGGAACAAGGCATCGGGCAGCCCTTGGCTTAACTGAAGAAACAGATGCGTTGGTTGTGGTTGTTAGCGAAGAAACTCGTTTTGTTGGAATAGCCCAAGGAGGGCATTTAACTGCAAATCTAGATGCTGTTTCTTTACGAAAAGAACTTTATGAATTTTATAATTTAAAATACAGTAAATCAGAAAAGGTAAAAACTACCTATGATTAAAAAATCTGTGAATACTTTTTTTAATGAAAATTTAGGTTACAAGGTTTTGGCGACGCTGATGACTTTGATACTTTGGATTTCTGTATTGATTCGTCGAGATTTTGTTATTCATAAGGAAGTTCCACTTAAAATTTATGTACAGCCTCCATTTGAAATGGTGGATCAAACTGACTCTAAAGTGGATTTAAAATTAGAAGGTCCAAGAAATATTTTATTTCAATTTTCAAAAGATAAAACTATAAGTTCAATCTTGATTCCAATTGAAAATCCACGTGAAGGTTTAAATACTGTTTTGATCCATGTTGATAATTTAAAATTACCACCGGGGATAAAGGTAAATTCAATGGAGCCAACTTATATTAAAGTGAATTTAGTAAAAAAATAAAATAGGTAAAGGTATTATGGATAAAACTACATCAGCAAAAACAGGTTCAACTTTAAAATTATTTGGCACTGATGGAATTAGAGGGACTTCTAATCAATTTCCGATGCGAGTAGATCTTGTTGTAAAAGTAGGTCAAGCAATTGGAGTTATTTTAAATCGTTTACAGCAGCAAACTGCTAAAAATAATTCGACAACTGTATTGTCTCAACCAAAAGTTTTAATTGGAAAAGACACGCGACTTTCGGGATATATGATTGAAATGGCATTAGCATCTGGATTAAGTTCAATGGGTGTTTATGTACAAATGGTTGGCCCACTACCAACTCCAGGAATTGGTTTTTTAACCCGTAGTATGCGAGCTTCGGCAGGTATTGTGATATCAGCAAGTCATAACCCCTATGTCGATAATGGAATTAAAATATTTGGTTCTGATGGATTTAAATTTAGTGATCAATTAGAAAAAGAAATTGAAAGATTAGTTGCTGAAGATCAACTCGAAAAATATTTACCCCCACCCAATAAAATTGGACGCACAAAAAGAATAGACGATGCTCAGGGAAGATATATTATCCATGTGAAAAGTAGTTTTCCAATGGATTATACTCTTGATGGAATGAGACTCGTTCTTGATACTGCAAACGGAGCCTCTTACAAGGTGGCACGTGCCATTTTTGAAGAGTTGGGAGCTGAGGTTATTCAAATTGGTGATGAACCTAACGGAGTTAATATAAACGATAAGATGGGTGCCTTGCATCCTGAGTCAGTTGCAAAAGCTGTAATTGATTATCGTGCTGATGTTGGAATTAGTTTAGACGGTGATGCTGATAGGGTCATAATGGTTGATGAAAAGGGCCAAGTAATGAATGGTGATCATATTCTTGGAATCTGCGCTCTGCATTTAAAGAAAAAAGGCGAACTCAAAAACAATACTCTCGTTGTCACCCATATGAGTAATTTTGGTCTTGAGAAAAAAATGAAAGAAAATGGCATTCAAGTCGTAAAAGTTGGTGTGGGTGATAAATATGTTGTTGAAGAGCTTCGCAAATCAAAATGCAATCTGGGAGGCGAGCAATCAGGACATATCATATTTTTAGATCATTCATCAACTGGTGATGGTTGTGTGGCGGCATTAAACGTATTAGCTGTTATGAAAGAAACCGGAAGACCATTAAGTGAACTTAATTCTTCAATTGAGGATGTTCCACAGGTTTTAATCAATGTAAAAGTTAAACGCAAAGCTGATTTAGATGAGGTTAAAGGTTACTCTGATTTAATTGAAAATATCGAGAAAAAATTATCTGGAAATGGACGAGTATTTGTACGTTTTTCAGGAACCGAACCACTTGTCCGAGTATTAGTTGAGGGGCCAGATCGTCATTTAATAAACCAATATGCAAACGAGATCGCATTGCTATTAGAAAAGAACTTAGTTTAAGATTAAGTTTTTTGGCGCGTTAATAAGTGACTTTGATTTACTATAGTTAAAATATAATACTGAGGCGACTTATGAACTCATTAATAATGGATAAAGATTACTTAAAACAGCAAAGTCCAGAAATTGTAAAAAGATTAATTTCTTTTAAGGGTGTCAAGAAACTGATTCTTTTTGGTTCGGTTTCAATTGGACAACAAAATAAAGACTCTGATTTAGATATTATTGTTATAAAAGAAAAGGTCTCAAATCGCTATCAAGAAATGATTGATTTGAGAAAAAGTTTGGGTGGATTGAAGATACCAATTGATGTTTTGTTGATCGATGAGAACTCTTATTTGAATAGAATTAATTCAATTGGAAATATTTATTACTGGGCAAATAAAAACGGAAGGGTCATCTATGACTCAATTTAATGACAGTCGGTTACTTTTAAAGAAAGCCCATGAAGATTTAGTTTTATTAAATAAAATTGTAAAAGATAATGATGTATCTGATTCAATATTTGGTTTTCATGCTCAGCAATCTGTTGAAAAATTATTAAAAGCTCTTTTGAGTTTTAATAATATAGAATTCCCTAGGTCCCATGATTTACGTTTTTTATTGGAACTGATGGATGGGTGTGGCTTAGGTGTAAACTTGGAAATTGAAAATTTATGTGATGAGTTGACACCCTATTCTGTTACTTTTCGCTATGATGATGTATCAGGATCTACAGTACTTAATAGAACTTTTGTATTGTCTGAAATAACAAAATTTTATAATTTTGTTAAAAGTTCTTTATCTAAATCTTGATCAAATCTAAATTTAAACTTCATTATTAGTTACTTGATGAGCCCGCGTAAAATGCAGTTGACTGCAAAACACTCATGAGTAAATTGCAGGTAAAAATTGAACAATTAAAATTGACGTGATGCGATTTATATTAATCTGGATTGATTCCTGAAAATGACAGTGCTTAAAATGGCAATTGCAGTTGTAATTACCATTGTTTAAACAGGAGTATCGAGATGTTTAATAGTAAACTCGTATCGTTTGTATTTTGTCTTCTATCTATCACGCTTTTTAACTCACAAAGTTTTGCAAAAGACTTAACCCATCGTTTGGGTGTTGGCCCTCGTTCGCCATTTTCATTTGCTTTACCTGCTCTAGGTGTTAATTATCATTTCAGTCGAGAGCTAAGCGCTGTTGGAGCATTTGGTTTAGATACCTCAACTTCAGATTCAAAAATGGGATTAATGGCGGGTATTCGTCGCGTAATTTTTGAAGAAGGTCATATGAATTATTTTGGGGGCGGAAGTGTGGCAATGGTTTCCAATGAAGTTGCAAATACCACTCGATCAGGTGTTGAGCTTTCTGCATCCTTAGGTGGAGAATTCTTTTTGCCTGGTTTAGATAATTTGGCTTTTCAGTTTGAAATGGGCGTTCAAGTTATTTCGATGAGTAAAGGTGGAAGTAAGCTACAAACTTTTGGAGATACTCCAATTAAAGCCGGTGCAATTTTTTACTTCTAATATTTTTTGATTGAGAAAAAAAATAAAAATTTAATTAAAAATTTAATTAAAAAATATCTAAAAATAGAAAATAGAAAAGAAAAATAAGGAATAAAAATATAATGGAAAAAAAAATTATTCAAACTGATAAAGCTCCAAAACCAGTAGGGCCATATTCTCAAGCAGTACAATTAGGGAATTTATTATATTGTTCTGGACAAATTTCAATTGATCCAAAAACAAATGAAGTATTTTTAGGCCCAGTAAAAGAACAAACTGAAATGGTTATGAAAAATATTGAAGCTGTTCTTGCTCAAGCAGGATTGGGTTTTAAAAATGTTATTAAGACAAATATTTTTTTAATCAATATGAATGATTTCCCCACCGTAAATGAAGTTTACGGTAAATACTTTACGCAAAACCCACCGGCGCGTTCAACGATTGCAGTTGCAGCATTGCCTAAGGGAGTTCATGTTGAAATCGAAATCATCGCCCATACGTAAAACTATTTTTACGACGATATTACTGTTTTTTATATTTTTTATATTTTCTTTATATAAAAGAGAAATTGCAAATGTTCGATATTCAACAATAGATGCTTGGGAGTCTTCACCTTTTGGAGATTGTGCTCTGGTTTTAACAGGAGGGCCAGGTAGATTAAAAGAAGGTTTTGATTTATTGGTTCGTGGACAGGTAAAAAAACTTATAATATCTGGTGTAAATCCCCAAGCAACTATTCATGAGTTGTTTCCTCAAATGGTTTATTATCCGCAAATTCAAGAAGAAAATATTATTTTAGAAAAAAGATCCGAAACAACTTTTGGAAACATGCAACAGTCTTTACCCCTCATTGAAGCTCTTCAGTGTCGAAGTGTTTTGTTGGTCACATCTTTTTTACATATGTACCGTTCGACAAAAACTTTTCAAGCAACATATCCTAAAGATATAACTTTAATTCCTTACTCTGTTAGTGGAAATATATACTCAGTTCCAATTATTGAAACTTTAATTGAGGCCACAAAAAGTATTTTTTATTCTTTTTGGGCCTATAATAATAACTTCTCATGATTAAGTCTGATTGCTCCGCAATTGTATGCGAGGCAAAATCATTCGCCGTTATTTTCCTGTTTGTTTGGGGCAATTTTCAATCACCCCGTATTATGATAACCCAAACTTTCGTTTGTGTTAGCATAATAACTTCACTTAAACTTCACCTAAACTGAAACTTGGTAATCCCTAAGAGCATCGTTTAACGATGTTTTTATATCAGTTGAAGGTTTTCTCTGACCTATAATTAATGCACAAGGTACGCCATATTCACCAGCTGCAAACTTTTTAGTTTGAGTGCCAGGAATAACTACAGATCGTGAAGGAACTCTTCCTTGATAAATTTTAGGTTCACTTCCTGTAACATCGATTATTTTTGTACTTGCAGTTAAGGTAACTCCTGCTCCTAGGACAGCTCCCTCTTCTACTATAACTCCCTCGACGACAATGCATCGACTTCCAACAAAAACATGATCCTCAATTATAACTGGATTTGCTTGAACGGGTTCTAACACTCCACCTATACCAACACCACCAGACAAGTGAACGGATTTTCCTATTTGAGCACAAGAACCGACAGTAGCCCAAGTGTCGATCATAGTGCCAGAGTCAACATAAGCACCAATATTCACATAAGAAGGCATTAAAATTGCGCCAGGAGCAATAAAGCTTCCATAGCGAGCGATGGCCATGGGAACTGCTCTTACATTTTCTTCACCCGTCCATTTTTTAACTGGGATTTTATCATAAAAATGAAAATCACCGGCCTTCATTACTTCCATTCCTTTAAGGCGAAAATAAAGCAATACGGCTTTTTTGATCCATTGATGGGTGTCCCAGAGGCCTGTACCTAAATTTTTTTCACAAATTCTAAGTTGGCCTGAATTGAGCGCGAGAAGTGTATCTTCGACGGCCTCTTTTTCTTGAAATGATGAATCATTAAAAGCAAACCCATTTTGAATTTTATCATATAAATTTATTATTATTTTTTCGATTTCAGTAAAGTTATTATGTGTTGAGTTTGATTTGTTATTCATTTTGAAAATTGCTCCTCTAAGAGTTTTAAAGATTCAATAAAAGCTTGTGTGTGTGGGTTAGGAATTTTTGCTGGGCTTAATCCACGTTCTAATTCGTAAGTTATTGTTGGAATATTTTTTTCTCTGAAAGCAAAAGTTCCCAAGCAACCAGGTGTAGGATATCCCATATCTGGTTCAATTTTATAACCTGTCCGCTGACTAAGTATTGAAGCAACTTCTTCACAAGGGCCATTGGGATTTATTAGAGGGTGCCAAGAGTGTAATGAAAAAATAAATTTTATATTATTTTGTTCTATCAATTGGATTAAAGCTTTATTTTCAGGTTCGCTCATTGGAGATGGGCCTGGATTATATTTAGTTTCAGAAAATTCAGACGACCAATCTTTTGTTGGTAGATTGCGATTCAGATCTACGCTATTTCCATTTCCTCGCGTTTTTAAAAGTACCCCGTCAGGATTTAACTCTGGAACTAATATGACATGAAGATTAAATGTAAATGATTTTAAAAATTCAGCTTGAAGATGACGAGCAAGAGTTACGCCCTCAATTTCATTTCCATGCACCCCACCAAGAATTAAAACTGTTGGATGATTGGGGAGTCCCCATTCGAAACTAAAAAGTGGAATATTTAAAGCCGAGTAACCAATAATTTTTGTTATAAAATTCATACTGTTCCTATATTATACTTTTAAACTAAAATTGTTATTTGATAATTCAAACTTTAGTTTGGAAAATCATAATCAAGAGCCTAGCCTAATCTAAATGAAAATTAAATCAATTCATAATCTTTTTAAAAACGCGCATTACCAATTATTTATTTGATAAATCAAATGTAAAATGATCTAAATTTAGTTTAATTTATGTGGGAGTAAAATTTGCGTGTTAAATTATAATTCTCAAAATCAACTTTGTTTTTCGCATGATAATAAATTTTCAGATCCTTTGATAAATATTGTTAATAATTTGAAATATGAAAAACCTATTTATTTATATTATAAAGAAGAGTTAGAGCATCGTGTTCGTTTTTTGAAAAATACTTTAAGTCCCATCGAAATATTTTATGCTCTTAAGGCAAATGCTTTTGCCCCAATTGTCCAAATGTTGATTAAAGAGGGTGTGGGTTTGGATGTTGTTTCACTTGGGGAAATTGAATGTGGTTTAAGAAATGGGTGCCCACCTCAAAAAATGATATTTTCAGGTGTTGGAAAATCACATAAAGAAATTGAGATGGCAATTCGTTTAAAAATACGACAAATAAATGTTGAAAGTATACCTGAGCTTTTAAGAATTTCATCAATTGCTAGAAGTTTAAATTTAAAAGCACCTATTGCCTTAAGAGTTAATCCAGATGTAGATGCTGCGACTCATCCTTACATCGCTACCGGCCTAAAAAATAATAAATTTGGAATTGAGACTATTGCGCTCTCTGAAGCTGAAAATATTTTGCATTCTAACTTAGATTCGTTAGAATTTTTAGGATTTAGTTTACATATAGGTTCACAAATTTTAGATTTAAATCCTTTTCAAGAGGCCTTCGATAAATTAAAAAATATAATAATTGATTGGCAATCAAGAGGTTGGATTTTTAATACCTTAGATGCTGGAGGTGGTTTAGGAATAAATTATACTCAAGATGATTTTGCATCAGAAGAAAAACTAGCGCAGCAATGGAGCAATCAAATTAAAAACTCTTGGAAAAACAATGCTGAAAATTTTTTTGTTGAGCCAGGTCGGTGGTTAGTTTCTCATTCTGGAGTGCTCATAACAAAAGTTGAATATATAAAGAAAACTTCTCATCATCAGTTTTTAATAGTCGATACAGGAATGCACCACCTTATGAGGCCAGCTCTATATCAGGCCAAACATAGAATTTTACCCTTAATTAAAAATAATAATTTTGAGCCTCAAACTTCATATCAAATAGTTGGTCCAATTTGTGAGTCATCCGATGTTATTAATTCAGAAGTGATGTTGACAGATAATATAACAGAAGGTGATTACCTAGCAATTCTAGATACAGGTGCATATGGTTCAAGTATGTCCAATTGTTATAATCAGAGAGAGCTTCCTCTGGAATTATTAATATAAATTCAAAAAAGTAAAGGCCTCTATTGTGAAGAGGCCTTTAAAACAACAACAAAAACAATTCGGTTCTATATAAGAATAATTTTTAACTGAACTGTGGTCAAAGAACTAACTGTATTGCTGTTTTGAGTCTTGTATAAGTTTATCTAAAACTAGACTAAGGGCTGGGTGAGAAATATAATAAATTGATTTATTAGACCCAAGTCTGTGTAAAAAAAGTGGGATGTACCGATATAACTTTTATGAATGAGTTTGGGTATAAAGTTCCGTTATATAACCGTATTATAAACCTGCAAGAGAATTCGCGTGCTGGTATATTATCATATTTATTTATTCCATTTGTTTTGCTCAATACTATTGATTCGAAAAATTTATCCCAATTTTTTATTTTATATATAACTATATTTTCTATTTTATCAATTTACCGGTTTTATCTGACCTATGCAAAAATATCTAAAGAGTATAAAAAACAATTCAACTGGATGAGTTTTTTCTATTTTATAACAATTATTCAAGCGATTATGCTTGGTGGATTTTGGCTTATAATTATTAATTTATATCCACTATATGGTTTTCATAGTTATTTCATCACAATGGCAATACTTTCATATTCAACAGCTTCTGCTTTAACACTTTCTGTTTTTCCATTGCTTGCTAATCTTTACTCGGGCTTTGCGCTATCCTTTGTTGCTGTAGGTATGTTTATTTATGCAGATGATGAATTTAAAATTTATACAATCTTAGGTATAATTTTATTTTTTATGATTACTAATATTTTAATTAGGCGACAATATAGAAAATTTAACATAATTCAGGAAATGATTCAAAAACAAAATCAAAAATTAGAGAGTACAAGTTATTTTTTAAATAATCTACCTGGTTTAGCTTCTATATTTGATGAAAACTTACAGTATTTTGATTGTAATGATCAACTCCTACAACTTTTAAAAGTAAAAAAAGAAGACATTGTAGGTAAACCGCTAGGTTTTTTAAATACCAACTCTGTATTTATAAATAAAGTTGAAGAATTTTACCATGGTTATGAATATAAAACTACATTCGAAATCATATATAAAAATACAAATTTTTTATGTATTCTAATAAAAAATAATACCTCAGCGGGAGTCCACATTAGTTCTTTAAGTATTGATATCACCGAACTTAGGAAAAAAGAAAAAGATTTAGAAAATAAAAAAATTCAGTTAATAGAATCTGAAAAATTAATTACGATGGGTGAGTTGGCTTCAGGTTTGGCGCATGAAATAAATAATCCAATGGCAATTATTACAGGTCGAGTGCAGGTCATGCAAAAAAAAATGGAGTACTTAGATTTAGCTATATCAGATTCGAGCTTAAGTCGAGAAAAGTTAAATGAATTATTAAATTTTGATTTTTTTAAAACTAATTTAAGTAAAATTATAGATGTGTCCATGCGAATAAAAAAAATTGTTCAGTCGCTAAAAATAATTAGTAAAGAAACTAATACAACCATTGTACATGAATATCAAACTCAGGATATTCTTGAGCCTCTTATGGCACTATATAATCATCGATTATTTTTTAATGGTATTAAGTTTATATTTGAAAATAATCATCCAATAGAGGTCGTAAAATGTGATTTGGCAGAACTTTCACAGGCTGTACTTTATATTATAAAGTATGCAATCGAAAGTATAAAAGGAATTGATGAAAAATGGTTTAGAGTTGAGGTGCATACAGATGTAGATACTATTCAATTTTGGTTCATTAACTCAGGTTTGAAATTTACTGAAAAATTATATGAAAATATTTTTGGTGAGAATATTCAGCAAACTAACTTTGATGAATTTTCAAATGTAGAAATTGGTTTAGTTTCAGCTATCGATTTAATGAAAAAACAAGGCGGTCGCCTATTTTTTAAAAAAGATTACCCGAATAATTGTTTTGTAATTGAGTTAGAAAAAGCTGATTAAAGTTTGCATTTTAACAGACTATGATTGATTATTATGAAAATATAAACTTTAGTTTAGATTTTCATAATACGGGGTGATTGAAAATCGCCCCAAACAAACAGTAAAATAACAGCGCATGATTATGTCTGATATAATCGCGAAGCGATCAAACTTAATCATGACCAGTTATAATAAATCCGTTGATAAGGAGATTTGCTATGTATTCAGAAATTGAAATAAATAATTGGTTAAAAAAAATGTGGTTAGATTATTGTAAAATGAACCCGCAATCTCAGGCAATAGAAGAATTACTTGTTAAAAAAGGTGAAATCATTATTAATGATCATATTGCATTAAGGACTTTTAATCATCCTTCGATGAATATTAAAGTTTTTCAAAAACTTATTGAAAAACTTGGGTATAAAGAAAAGGAACATTATGAATTTGTAGAAAAAAAGCTACATGCGGTTCATTTTGAACATTCAAATGAAATTTTACCGAAAATATTTGTGAGTGAATTATTGGTAGAAAAATGCAGTGGATTGATTCAAGAAACTGTCACAAATTTAGCTCAATCAGTGACTCCTGAGTTCACTTCAAATATTGATTTTATGATGAAGGGGCGTCCATGGGAAATGAGTTACCAAGTGTATGAAAAAATTGCGAAAGAGAGTGAATATGCCTCTTGGTTATCAGCACATGGGTTTCGTCCAAACCATTTTACGGTAGCAATCCATTTTTTAAAAACATTTAATGATATAAGAAAAATAAACTCATTACTGCAGGAAAATAATTTCAAACTTAATCAATCTGGAGGTGTAATTAAAGGTAGTATTTCGGAGTTTTTAGAGCAAAGTTCAACGATGGCAGGAGAAATTCCAGTTCAATTTAATGAAGGGGTTTACAATATTCCTGGGTGTTACTACGAGTTTGCTCAAAGGTACAAAATGCCTAACGGAAAATTATTTCATGGATTTGTAGCAAAATCTGCAGATAAAATATTCGAGAGCACAAACAAAAATTAAACTAAATGAGATGACTCTTTTCAAAACTCATAGGAAAGAGTTCATCCCATGATTTTGTAATCCAGGTTCCAGTTGTATTAGTAATATGGACAACTGCTTTTTGGGTTATAAATTCACTGATAACTTGGCGGCACATTCCGCAGGGTGGCCATGGTGGGTTGGCATCAGTGAGTACTAAAACTTCTTTTATTTTCTGATTTGGATTTTTACTCAATCCAGACCAAATTGCCACACGCTCAGCACACACAGTTGCACCATAAGACGAATTTTCAATATTACATCCACTTGTTATTGAATTATCTTCCCATAATATTGCACTCGCTACCTTTGCTTTAGAGTAAGGTGAATAAGCGTTTTTTTGAACCTTTAAAGCACTTTCAAACAATTTAGATTTATGTATAGATCTTTGCTTAATAGTAATGCCCCACATATTGAGTTGGTTTAATACCGCAAGCATCGGAAGTCCTTGGATACTACTATGATCATCACTTTTTATAGTCTTAAAAAGTTGGATTCCAGCTTTTTCAATTTTATAACTTCCGGCACTTGTGATTGGGTTATCTATTTCAATATAAAATTTAAGTTCATCATCAGAAAGATCATTCATTTCAAGTTTTGTGATGTCTGTATAAATAAACTCATTTTTATTTGGGCCACATATATATACAGAGGTAATCAATTCATGGACTTTGCCATTTATAGTTTTTAGTTGAATAAAGGCATTTTCTTTAGTTTTTGGTTTTCCAAAAATTTGACCTTCATAGTTTAAAACTTGATCAGATCCAATAATAAATGCATTTGGGTAACTTGATAAAAGACTTTTAGCTTTTTCTCGTGCTAAGTTTTGCGTAAGAGTTATTGCATTCCAATTTGGATTTTTTAAATCGTCCTCATTACAATTTGGGGCAACAGCCTTGAAATTTATACCGGCCTCAATGAGGAGTGATTGTCTAAAAGGTGATGTGCTGGCCAAAATTAATTCTAATTTATTATTATCTTGTGACATAAGCTGAGCTTTTCATTTGGTTTTCATTTTTGCAAGTCCATCAGTTTTCTCTGGAGAGATGTGTCACTTTCAGTGAAGGTAAGCAAACAGTAAAAATCTGCTATTGATTAGTAGTTTTTTGGGTATTCTTAGGGTGACAGAACTAATTGTTGTGATATATCTGTGCAACCTTTTAAGGTGATTTTATGAGGAGATTTAAATGTTAAAGTCTGATGATGGTAACGATGCTTTAGGTTTAATTTTACCGGATATAGCAAGGGAGTCCCGTGTTGATTTAACAGGAAAGCTTGATCGAGTTGGAATGTCAAAAATTGAAATTCCAGTTTTAGTTAAAGACGATTCAGGTCAGTTATTTCATGTACCAGCAATGGCAGATGCCTTTGTTAGTTTAGATGATCCTTTTGCAAAAGGGATTCACATGTCTCGACTATATTTGCAATTGCAAGAGGGTTTAAGTCAAAGTGAAATTTCATTCTCAGTTATTGAAAACATTTTAAAATCTTTTGTTGCCTCTCATGTTGATCTCAGTGAATCCAGTCATTTAAAAATTAAATTTGATTATATGGTAAGACGACCTGCGCTTAAGAGTCAAAATTTAGGGTGGAGATCATACCCAGTTATTATGGCTGGTAGCTTAGAAAAGGGTGTTTTAACTTTTGAACTTCAAATTCAGATTGCTTACTCAAGTACATGCCCATGTTCAGCAGCATTAGCGCGAAAACTAATTCAAGATCATTTTAGAAAAAATTTTCAAGCTCCACAAGTTGATACAGATAAAGTTTATGATTGGTTAGGAACTACTCAGGGTGTAATAGCCACTCCTCACTCTCAACGTTCATATGCTCAAATTAAAATTAAAATAAAAGAAGCATCACAGGCACCTCGCATGATTGATATGATTGATCTCATTGAAAAACGATTGGCAACACCAGTGCAGGCGGCAGTTAAGAGGGAAGACGAACAAGAGTTTGCGTACTTGAATGGGCAAAATTTAATGTTTTGCGAAGATGCTGCTCGAAAAATTAGAAATGCCTTAGTAGAAAAATCTTTTATTTATGATTTTTGGGCGAAAGTAAGTCATGTTGAAAGTTTACATCCCCATGATGCTGTAAGTATTGTAACCAAAGGCGTGAAGGGTGGCTACACTCCGTGATTGATTCATTTCGTTTACCTAAATCTCAAGAGCGCAAAGAAAAATACAATTCTGAAAAGCAACCAATGAGTGAGGTTGAGGCTAAGCGAATTATTCGAGAAATGCACCTCAAAGTTACAACTCAACGTCTTGCAATTTTAAAAATGCTTTCTACAGCTAATCAGCATTTTATGGTGCAAGAGGTTTATGAAAAAATCCATCCTAATTTTCCTGAAATAGGATTTGCTACAGTTTACCGATTTTTAAAAAAATTAACAGATCATGGATTTGTAACAGAGTTAAGGATGGGTGGGCTACCATCTAGGTATGAATTAGCCCCAACCCATCATCATGATCATATGAGTTGCACTCAGTGTGGTAAGGTTGTTGAATTTGAAAATTCATCTATTGAAGCTCTTCAAGAAAAAGTTGCAGAGCAACTTGGATTTACTTTAACGGGACACGTACTTGAACTTTATGGTTTGTGTCCCGATTGTCAGACATAATAACTGCCCATGATTAAGTCTGATCGCTTCGCGATTATATCAGACATAATCATAGGCAGTTATTTTCTTGTTTATTGGGGGTGATTTTTGAATCACCCCGTATTATGAAAACCCAAACTAAAGATTGTATTTTCATAATAACGACTCTAGTGTTCAATGCTGCCGGTGTATTCGCAAACTTTAGTTGTGTCTGGAATATTCATTTTTGAAGAAAGAAAAATATTTTCTATTTTTAATTGAAAGGTATTAGTTCCTGTTTTTTCTAAGCTTACTTTTTCAACTCGACTATCAGAAAAGTATTGTCGTTGGGACCAAGCGCCCCCTGACTCCTTTATGAAATAAACATTATTTTCATTATCAGATCCAATCTCATTTACATATGCATTGGTGTTGTAAGAGCCAGTCTTAATTAATTCTGAGGATGATGAATGTGTGTTTATTTGAGTAAATAATAAACTTTCATTTTTTTGCTCAATTTTAATTTCTTTTTTATCATTTGGAGTGCTACCATCTGAACATTTACTACTTTGAATTGTGTAGCGACCTAAAAATTGTGTCCAAGGGTTTAATTTAGCTTCTGTTTGATCACCTTTTAAATCAAACCATTTAACATCAAAGGAGATTTGGTAGCTGTAAGCAACTCGCAAATCAATTTGATTTTTTATCCATTCTAGTTGCAAAATTAAATCTTTAATGGAGTTAATTTTTTGGATTTTTTCAGATGCATAGAGGTGATCAGCTCCATAAAGAGCCTCGTCACCTAATAAAAAATAATCTTTATCCTTAAATTGTTCTTTGTATTTTTCCTGAAAGTAAATTGCATTACTGCCTGAAATTCCTGATAAATAAATATAAGACCAATGAAGTTTGTGTCGAATTAAGTCCTCATAACTGGATTCACGATATCCAAAATAATTAAAAAAAACAGTATGAGTAAGTCCCCAAAGCTTTTGAAAGTTAGTATGAATTTGATCCAATTTTTTATAACTATGATCGAGTTCATTTTTGATTAAATTTGAAATTGTCTCTGCTAAATCATTTCGTAGGCCCTCAAGACTGTAATTGACAGCATCACTGTCAATATAGTCATTGCGTTCAGAGTTATTAATATCAAATGCAATACTTTTTTGAATTTCAACAGCTTCTTCTTCAGTTGATCCCATAAAATGACTGACTTCATGAGCAAGGAGTGCAATCACTTCGCGACGAACTAGGGCTTGATCAACTTTTTGTGAGATTCTGAGGGCGCTTAGGCAAATTGTGTTTGCTTTAGTTCCATAAATACTTCCATCTACTTCAGTTCCTTTGGAGGTAAAACATGGTTTATCTTCTCTTACATCTAATCGAAGTGATTTTAGAGTCTGTTGGATTGTTTTTTTTCCTTTAAATAATTTTTGATAGATTGCAGTGTTTTGGGAATATCTTGATGAATACTCGTATCTATTAAACCAAAAAAGTAATGTTGGTCGAGATTCTTCAGCGACTGCTTTGATTTCAAAAATATGTGCAGGATTTGTTGGTAGAGTGCCGCCACCTCCGCCATCCATGCCGCCAATATCACTATTGGCATTTAGGTTTTGTGAGATGAATATATAAAATATTGATAAAATAATTTTTTTCATATGTGCCTTTTCTTATCTTGTTTTTATTTGTTAGTTTCAAGTCTTAAATTTTTCGTAATCAGATTACTTCATGATACTTCCATTAATATTTACAAAAATACATATTATTTTGGTCATTAATAAGTATTAAAATTGACAAATTAGTAAATTATAGGTGTATTTCAGCTATATGAACTTATTTAAAGAAATAGATTACAGAAAGTTTTTAAATTCACATATTAAATTACAGCCGAAAAATGGTCATGGTTATAAACTTAAGATAGCTGAGTACTTGCGTGTTCACCCCACTTTAGTAACTCATATACTTAAGGGACAAAAATCTTTTTCAATGGAGCAGGCTTTTTCATTAACTCAATTTTTAAATTTTAATGATTTAGAGCGCGATTATTTTTTAACCTTAATTGAGTATGATCGAGCAGGAACAGAGTTTTTAAAAAAATTTATTGAATCTAAATTAATAAAATTAAGAAAAGAAAATGAAAAAGTAAAAAATAGAGTTGCAGTATATTCTTCTTTGAGTGAGTCAGATCAGGCCATGTTTTATAGTCAGTGGTTTTATTCTGCAATTCGCTTAAGTTGCGGAATTGGCGAATCAGTGACAATAAAATATCTTGCTAAAAAATTTAATTTACCAATTGAATTGGTTGAAAAAGTTTTAGAATTTCTAATTTCAAAAGGATTAGTGATTCAAAAAAATAACGGAGAATTTTCAATTGGACCACAGAATACATTCTTATCATCTGATTCACCATTAATTAGTCGGCACCATATGAACTGGAGAAATAAGGCAATTGAAAGACACCCTCGATTAAATGAAGATGAATTGGCCTTTTCTGCTCCAGTTACAATAGCTAAAAAAGATATTTTAACAATTAAAAAAAAGTGTCTTGATTTTATTCAAGAAGTTTCAAAAACGGTTAAAGACAGTCCAGCAGAAGAATTAGCATGTATAAATATTGATTGGTTTCGAGTGTGAACGAAATTTTACTCATTTTGGTCTTTTCTTGTTAAGATTGTCCATTTGATTATTTGGTCTAGATTTTAAATTTCCTAGTGAAACTAGGATTTTTACAGTAAATTTCCTAGTAATACTAGGAAATTTAAGATATACTCATTCATGTAGATTAATCACTCAACTGAGAGAGTTTTCAATTATAGAATATAAAAATGGACAATTAGATGAATATACAAAGAGCTTATAAATTTCCAAATGATTCAATTTTATTACTTGGACCTAGAGGTATAGGTAAGAGTACTTTTGTAAAAGAAATTATTAAACCGGACTTAATTATTGATCTACTTCAAGCAAAAAATCAAAGGGAATTATCTATAAATCCTTCTAAGTTAGAATCATTAGTAGGACATCTGAAAAAAGGACAAATAGTCTTTATTGATGAAATACAAAAAATTCCTGAATTGCTGGATGAAGTTCACCGGCTTATTGAAGAAAAAAAAATAATTTTTGTATTAACAGGATCTAGTGCTCGTAAATTAAAACGTGCAGGTGTAAATTTACTCGCTGGTCGAGCTCTTTCGAAAAAAATGTTTCCGTTTACTCTTTACGAATTAAATAGACTAAAAAAAATAGACCATATTCTGGAGTTTGGAACTTTGGCTAAAAGTATACTTGAAAAGAATTCGGAATTGGCAGAAGATTTTCTATCTAGCTATGTGCAGACTTATTTAAAAGAAGAAGTTTTCCAAGAGAGTTTGGCACGAAATTTAAATCAGTTTTCTCACTTTATAGAATTGGCGGGACAATATCATGGAATGATACTAAACTTCGAAAATATAAGTCGAGAAGTTGGAGTTTCAGGAGATACTGTAAAAGCATGGTTTAATATTCTTGAAGAAACTTTAGTGGGATATTTAATACCTGGATACCCTTTAAATCTTACATTGAATGAAACAAAACATAGTCGATTTTATTTTTTTGACTCGGGAGTTGCAAGGGCTGCTGAAGGGTTTCAAGATATTTCAGATCGTCCAGAACGCAAAGGGTTTTATTTTGAAAGTTTGATATTAAATGAACTAAAGACCTATGCTGAAATTAATAGAAAAAAGTGGAAGTTTTATTATTACAATAGCCCATCATTGGGTGATATTGATTTTATTATAGAAACAAAAAGTAAAAGTATAAATGCACCTTCTGAGTTTATAACAGTAGAAGTAAAACTTTCTAAAAAATGGGATAGTCGATTTGAGAAATTATCACATTTAGTAAAAGATAAATACAAAAACAGAGTGAAAAAATCTATTTGTATTTATCTTGGAGACCAGCGGTTGACTAAAAAGAGTTTAGAAATTTATCCCTTAGATATTTTTATAAAAGAATTGTGGAGTAATGAAATTTAAATCAAATTAAATTGAAATAAATTCCAATTTTAACTGTCAGGAAATACTTGAATTCAAATGTTTGTGAATATATCGTAAAAAATAACAATGAGAAAGTGAATAACCTATGAATTTAGGGTCCTATTTTGATAAAATTAAAAAAAAACAATTTTGGTGTCGACTTCTACGACATCAGAATTGAATATACAAGGTCATCGAAAGTTCAATTTATAAATGGTGTATTAACTGATTGTGATGAAAGACCATCATTAGGAGCATTTATCCGAATATTCAATAGGGGTAGATGGTTTTTTGCAGCGACAACTAAAGTTGAGATTCTTGATACTGAACTAAAAAATCTAATTCAATCAAGTCTTGAATTTCCATTTGGGAACGCTCAATTTCAAGTTCCACCACAACAACCATGTTTTAAGCGCCTTGCTAGTGATGGATTTTATAAAAATACTCTGTCTGAAAAAAAGGAACTCATTGAAAATTATAATTTTAAATTTAGATTAAATAATTCCCATTCCAATTAAAATTGCAGTGAAAAACATTAAAATACTTACAATATTTTGAACTACACCAAGAGTTACTTTGGTGAGTAATTTACTTCCTAGATATGCACCGACGAAGGCGCATAGGCTTGCTACTGTAAGAATACTAAGATTTGCAAAAGTATCTGTGTGCAATGAGCTAAATCCATAAATTCCTAAACGAGTAATATCAACCAGGCAGGCTGTGGCAATACCTGTCGCTACAAATTCTTCTTTTGAAAGTCCAGATTTAATTAAGAAGGCGCTTCGAAGAGCTCCTTGATGACCAGATAACCCTCCAAAAAAGCCACTTAAAAATCCACCCACACTAAGATATTTTTTATCAACACTCCACTTTTTTAGTTGTGGTAGAATTTCAAATAAAGAAAAAATTATCATTAGTAAAGAAAATGTGAGTTTAATAATTTCAATTTTACATTCTTTATCGCCGATAAAATAAATATAAAGTGGTTCCTTATTTCCGATATACATTAATAATGCAGATCCTAGGAATGCAGCTGGAATAGCTGGTGATGCAAATTTAAATAAAATTGATTTATTAATATTTTTTTTAATTAATAAAAATTTAAAAATATTATTTAAAAAATGAACAATCGCAGTAAGTCCAACAGCAATTGGTAATTTAAAAAAAAGTGCAAATACAGGAAGTAATAATGTTCCTAATCCAAATCCTGAAAAAAATGTCAAAAGTGATGCTAAAAGTGAAACGATTCCAATTAAAATAAAGTAAGTCATTTTTATCCTATTTAATTAAATGTTAAAAATTAATTGAGGTTGTTTATCATTTGGCAGATATTATTATACTGCAATTGAATTTTAATATTTTTGCAAATCAGCAAATAAGACATGAAATTTCATAAGTAAAAATTCTGTCATTATTTTTTATTTTTATAAATATAATACCTTTTATAATATCGCTTAAAGGGATGAAAATTAAACTATTGATTTGGGTCATTTGACATTTGCTTTGCTGAAGTACCAGAATAACACTTTAACCAACTCTTATTAAATACTTTTCATAAAAAGAAAGTAGTCTTTTTTGTCTGTCATAAGAGCTTTCTAAACATAGTCCATGATCATCATTTTCATAAAAAGCTACTTCGTGGATAAGTTTATTTTGAATGAGAATTTTTTCTATATCCAGTGATTGTTGTGCTGGCCAAACTGTATCTTTTAAGCCCTGACTAATAAAAATTGGACATCGAATATTTTCCACTTCAATTCTATCACCTTCTATCAATGGTACGTTTTGCCATTTCCAAGCATAGCGTAAATTTTCAGGTAAACTTCTAGGATCAGGACCACATTTTGGATTCCAAGTAAATTGGTCACTATTTGCTAAATATTCTTCGTAAGATGAAGGCATATCACTAAGCCAACATCGTGTATCTATCCAATCATGATTCCAAGGTCCCCAAACTTTATTTCCAGGACTATGAACTGCAATTGCATCAAGGGAGTCAAAATTTTTTAATTTAGAAAACGCGATACTAGCTGATATTAAAGCTAATTCTCCACCTCGGGATGTACCATCTAGTGCTACTTTTTTTCCACCTACTAATTCAGATTTTTTTAACCAGATAAGTGCATCTAAAACATTTTGAATTTCTATATCTGCAAGTGTTTCTCTTGGTCCGGTAAGCCCATCTTTAGAACCAAAATAACTATAAGCTAGAACCACATAACCTTCTGATGCTAAACGTATTGCAGAGCATTTTGAAGCCGGAAATCCACCACCCTCACTTCCATGCAATAACAAAATTCCAGGGTGGGAACATCCGTCATTTGGCCCAACTAACAATGATCCATTAAAAGGTGAATTGAAGTTTTTTAATTTTGGTTCTTTCATTATGATTTATATATTTGAATTGGAAAATTAGTTCAAACTTTAGTTTGTATTAATTTTAGTTTGTATTAATTTAAGATTGGGTGATTGCAAAGCAACTAATATATATTCTTTTTTTATTTTCAAAAAAATTAGAGTGCTGTTATCATAATTGAGAACAGTCTCTCATCAGCTTCTAACTAATTTGACTTTACTTTGAATCATTGACTATACTTTCAAACATGAAAAATACAAATCTCGAGAAAATAGTTATTAAAGGTGCAAAAGAACATAATTTAAAAAATATTTCTTTAGAAATTCCACGACATAAAATAACTGTTATTACCGGACTCAGTGGTAGTGGAAAGTCATCTCTTGCATTTGAAACAATTTATGCGGAGGGGCATCGTCGATATATTGAAAGTATGTCTAATTATGCGCGGCAGTTTTTAGAGCCCATGAGTAAACCCAATGTTGATTCAATGACGGGATTAACACCTTCAATCGCTATTGATCAAAAAACAGTTTCATTAAATCCGCGTTCAACAGTTGGTACAGTAACCGAAGTCTACGATTTTTTAAGATTACTTTATTCAAAAGTTGGTATTCCTGAATGTCCAAATCATCATTTGCCTTTAACGCATCAAACACCTCAACAAATTATTGAATCAATTTTAAAACTAAAAGAAGGCTCTAAATTTTATATATTGGCACCCATGGCAGAAAGTCAAAAGGGTGAATTCTTAAATGAATTTCAAAAGTGGATTAAAAAGGGATTTATAAAAGCACGAGTCGACGGTGAGATGATTGAATTGCAAAATGCAAAAAAATTATCAAAACATAAAGCTCATACTATTGATTTAGTTGTTGACCAATTAATTTTAAAATCTACGTTGAAAGATCGTATATCACAAAGTGTCCACACGGCATTGAATATGGCACAAGGTAAATTAATAATTGAGTTTGTAGATGGTAAAAGAACTTTGTATTCGTTAAAAGCAATTTGTCCACAGTGTAGTTTTAGCTTTCCAGAACTTGAACCAAGGTTATGGAGCTTTAATCATCCTCGAGGAGCATGCTCTGCGTGTAAGGGGTTGGGAACTTTAGATATCGTAGAAGAGACTGAATTTGGAGTCTCTGATGAGGGAACTCGAAAACTCACAAATATCAAATATCATGTCAGCCCACAGTCAAGCAGTTCGCAAAAAAATGCAAAAGCCAAATCAAAAAGTAAAGACGATGATAGTGATAGTGATGAGTCTTCAGAATTTAATTTCAAATTTAAAGTTTGTCCCCATTGCCAAGGAACGCGATTAAGTCCCGAAGCATTGAGTGTGAAAGTCTCAGGAAAAAATATTGCCGAACTTTCTCACATGCCCTTAGTTGAACTTAAAAAATGGTTTGAGATTCAAAAATGGAACGACCGGCAAAAAATTTTAGCTGATAAAATTTTAAAGCCACTCAATGAAAAAGTGGATTATTTATTAAGAGTAGGTACTGGGTATTTAAGTTTAGATCGATCTGTGCGAACATTGTCGGGTGGTGAAGCACAACGACTACGTTTGGCAACTCAAGTGGGATCAGCTCTTGTTGGAGTACTGTACGTGCTTGATGAGCCGAGTATTGGTTTACATCCCCGAGATCATCATCGATTATTAGGAATTATTAAAGAGCTTAAAGATCGAGGTAATACAGTAATTTTGGTTGAACATGATGAAGATACAATTATGTTTGCGGACCACATAGTAGATCTAGGGCCAAGAGCTGGGAGCGAAGGTGGTGAGTTGATAGCTGAAGGCACTCCAAAAGAAATATCCAATCATCCAACCAGTCTTACTGGAGCATATTTGAGTGGAAGAAAAAAAATTCCATTACCAGAAAAGCGAAGATTTACAGATCCTAAAGATAAAGAACGATGGTTCGAATTACGAGGAGCAAAAGGAAATAATTTACAAAATGTCGATCTAAAAATACCACTTGGAACTCTAACTGTTATTACTGGAGTTTCTGGAAGTGGAAAATCAACACTTATCATGGATACACTATATAAAGCATTGGCTCGTCATTTTTATGATTCACCAGCTGAACCAGAAGTTTATCGTGAAATTAAAGGACTAGAGCTAATTGATAAAGTCATTGATATAAATCAGCGGCCAATTGGACGAACTCCACGTTCAACTCCAGCAACGTATGTTGGTTTATTTCCACTCATTAGAGATTTATTTGCAAAACTACCTGACTCTCAAATTCGTGGATATCCCCCTGGTCGATTTAGTTTTAATTTAAAGGGTGGACGTTGTGAACATTGTCAAGGGCAAGGACAAATCTGTCTTGAGATGCACTTCATGAGTGATGTGTATGTGCATTGTGATGTTTGCCAAGGACGTCGTTATAATGCGGAAACAGAGTTAGTAAAATACAAAGGTAAATCAATCAGTGATGTTTTAAATTTTACTGTTATTGAAGCTTTAGAATTTTTTAGAAACCACACGTTGATACATCGAAAACTTGAAACACTTCATCAGGTAGGTCTTGACTACATGACACTTGGACAAAGTTCAACAACCCTCAGTGGTGGAGAAGCTCAAAGAGTAAAGTTAAGTAAAGAGTTATCAAAACGAGGAACGGGTAAAACTATTTATATTTTAGATGAACCTACGACTGGATTGCATTTTGATGATGTAAGAAAATTATGCGAACTTTTACAAAAATTAGTTGATCAGGGAAACACTGTTTTGGTTATTGAACACAATTTAGATGTCATCAAGCTTGCCGATCATATTATTGATATGGGCCCAGATGGCGGGACAGCAGGAGGACTAATTGTCGCAGAAGGAACACCAGAAACTGTTGTTAAAAATTCAAAAAGCATAACAGGGCAATTTTTAAAAAAATTACTATAAAATTCCAATAATATATTAACTACGAGTGCGCCCTATCCTTTGTTATAGTCCTGTATCAGGACGATTTTATAATTATAATTCCTATAATAGATCGTGTATATTGACAATCGACCTACTATAGGACGATTATATTTATGGGGTTAGGGAGGTGTGTTATGAGTTCGCAAATTTTAACAGAGCAGTTAAAAAAACAAGAAAGATTGATGGATAGTCTTAATGGATTAGAGTTGCGCCCTCATTTTCGAAATATCAAATTAAACTCTAAAGGCGATCTTTTAATTGGGCCTCGAGGAACAGGGAAATCTACATATCTTCTTTCTCAAGCAGCTCAATTCGATAATAGTTTATATCTTAGCTTAGACGATTTAAAATTAATTAATGAAAATTTATACGAAATTACAGAGGATGCCTATAATCAAGGGTATCGAAAGTTATTTTTGGATGAAATACATTTTTATCCAAATTGGAGTTTAGTAATAAAAAATATTTACGACTCATTTCCCAAACTTAAAATAACGCTTTCTGATAGTAGTTCACTAATACTTAGACATGGAAATGCAGACCTGTCGCGTAGATTTCCAAAAATACTTTTATCTCTACTTTCGTTTAGAGAATATATTTATTTTAAAACGAAAATAGAACTGCCAATTTTTGATCCATTAATCTTTTTTCTGAATAAAAAAAAATTAAATATACCGGAACCATTAGTTTATTTTATTGAAAATGAAAATATTAATAAATTATTTTTAGAATTTCTTGATTTTGGGCAGAGACCTTTTTTTGTTGAAGGTAAATATCAAGAACGGATTTTAAATATCATCGAAAAGACGATCTATACAGATATTCCCTATTTTTTGCCAAGTTTGCGAGATACTCATCTTGGAGCATTAAAATCTATAGTTGGATATTTGGCGTCTGCGACTATACCCACTATCAATATCCAATCTTTGTGCAGTCAATGGGAAATTGGTAAAGACAAAGTATATGAATTATTATTTGTTTTAGAAGCTTCTGGAATTATCCAAATCATTTATAATACTGACACTCCAAAGGGGCATTCAAAAGGAGATAAGATATTATTTCAAGATTGTTCTTTTTATAATTCTTTAGGTGGCCATATTGGGAACCGTCGAGAGGCCTATTTTGTATCAACACTTAAACAAGTTGGCTACAAAGTGATGACCTCTAAAAATGAAACAATGGGAGATTTTAAAGTAAACAATATTTTATTTGAAATTGGTGGAAAAAATAAGTCGATCAAAAAATCTGATATTGTTATTAAAGAAACCCTTGATCGGGTTTATGCTAAAGAATGGCCTCTATGGATTTTTGGTTTTCTCTGGTAGTTTTTTAAGTCATAAAATATTGAAAGTGTGAATTATTTTTTTACATAAAACTTTTCATTTAAATTCATTGCGTCATCTTTGTATGTGAAAAAATCTACATTTTTGGAAGCATACATATTTTTACGAACGGTGATTTTGAAATTTCTATCACGTGATTTTAACTTTGCAACTATACTATCAAACTCTTCAGTTGTAATTTTTAAGGTGTCCCAGTTGACTAAGCCTCCCCGCCCCAATGGAAGAAGTTGATAGAGATTCCATGAAATTAAATTTTTATTTTCACAATTGTACTCATTTAAAAAATTAATCATATCATCTAAACTCGTTTTGTTAATTGAAGTCACTACTGTTGAAATATAAACATCTCTTTTATTTTTTTTAAGTTGCCCTAAAACATTCATCATTATTTGAAAATGTGAAGATTTGTAATGACGTAATTGATTGTGAATTTCTTCATGGGACGAGTCTAAAGGTAATATCCATCTGTCTATATCTGTGTTAGAAGCAAAATCAAGTGGTAGTCTAATGGCATTAGTACCAATCTGAACAAAAAATCCAAGAGATTTTGAAAAATGAGCTAATTTAAAAACATCACCTCGCCAAAGAGTTGGCTCTCCTCCTCCTAAGATTAAATTATTGTAACCTTCAGCTTTAAGTTTGATAGCTAGTTCGCAGGCAACTTCATATGGAAAACTTGAAAAATCATCTTCAATGACACAATATTCGCAATGCATATTACATTCTGGCTTTAACATTAACACGGCAACTTTATTATGATCAGAAATCACTCTCACCTCTGCTAAATATTATTTTTGATAAATTATTTTAGAACAAGCAAAAAATAAAATTTTTAAATAGAAAATACTACTAAAATGTGATTGTATAATTACATTATTTGCCATCACAATAAAACTGTAATGTGCTATAAAAAAGGATCAAATGAAATTTATAATCACAATAATTATAATTATAATTTCTAATATATCAGAATTGATTGCTAATGAAAATGTAACTGATTTAAAACAAAATAAAAATCGATATATTCTAGCTTCTTATTCAAACCTAGATTTAATTATACAAAATAAATATGGATTAAATTTTGGATTTATAAATGAATATAATATCTATAATGAACCATATAGAAGTGTTGAGATAGATATAATGCATTCACATGTTGGAAAAACTACTGAGTATATGGAGGACACAAGGATTTCATTTTATAAACGAGTAATAACAAAAGAAATTATGCCACAATTATTTTATGGATGTTCTTATTTTGATACTTTAGTTAATTTTGGGAATAATCGTATTGGGAGATTAACAGGAGGGTATTATAATTCGAATATTTCATATCGATTTCAATCACTCGGTTTAAATATAGGATTGGGAAATCGATGGTATGTGAATGAGAATTTTATTTTTTCTATTGATTGGGTATCCTGGGCTCAGCCTATTTATATACTTAATAAGTATTCAAATTATTTAGACACTAACTTACCAGTATCAGAACGTGATAACTTTGTAAAAGCATCAACTTTAACTCTCATCAATTATTTTCCAAGGTTTACATTTTTAAAACTGCAGATTGGAATTTTATTTTAATAAATTTTGATGATTGATTCAAAATTATTTCAAGTTAGCAAATTTGATATAGAAAAAATCTGAGTATAAAATTTTTAATTAGGATATCAATCTTTGAGGCGAAATTTTAAGCGAAAATTGTCACTAATTTTACAACTTGTCGCTTTGTTGAGTTATATTATAAGAACTCTTTTGAGAGAAATCAGTTAAATGTGCATAAATAACAATTGATTTTATACCTCACTTTAATATCACTAATACAAGTATTAAGTTGGTGCTTTTTTCTGTCACTTTATTGTTTTAAATTTTATTTTTTTCAAGGTAGTTTCATTGTTAAGTTATTTAAATTATAACTCTCATTGAGGTATAATGTGTTCCAAGTTATTGAGTTATTAATTTTAGTTTTGATATCTTTTTTACTAGGTTGTACTCAATCAACTGTGGGAGCAAAACCAATCAAAAATAATATTTATAAAATTCAAAAAGATTCAAAAGATAGTGATCTAACCTCTGTAAAAAGTAGTAAAAAAATTGTTGATGTTGAATTAAATGAAGAAGATTTTCAACCAAAAAAAAAGAAAACACATATAACTCCTCCATTAGATAAAAACGAAAATACAAGAATAGAAAATTCTAAAAATAAAGATAAAGTAAAGGATAAAATTAAGAAGTTAAGCAAAAATGAGGACTTAGAAAATAATACTCACATGCAAAGTAAAATTGAGGGTGAAGTAAATTCTATAAAAAAAGTAGATTCAATTGTTGTTGAACAGCCAAAGACCAAAAGAAAAAGTAAATATAAATGGATAAAAAATGCAGTTGATTTAGATAAAATTGAAGTTCTTTTTGATGCCAAGGATAATAAAGTTAAAATAACAGGGCAGGCTTTTTTTAATGGAAATTCTAAAGAGGCGGTGAGAACTGGAGCTAGTGAGTTTAGTATTCCACTGTGTATGGAAGGTCATATTCGAAAAACTGGAGTTGCTGTAATTCGAACTCAATATGATAAATGTAGCATTTCTAAAGATTTTTATGTTGCTGGTCGTTGGTATTGTTTAGATGCAAGTTTAAATTCAGAAACAACTTGTGATAATTACTTTATCGAATTTTTTATAAAAAAAGATAAATTTATTTTTTCAAATCAGTGGAGGAAGTCAAACTATAAAGTTTCTACACCAACCAAATCTGAAAATTCTACTGATAAAGATATATCGGTTCAACAATCAGACTCGTCTGAAAAAGATAAAACTACTTCTATAGAAAAAACTAGTGATTCAAGTGATAAAAATGAATCTAATGCAGACGAAAATAGTACTAGTGAAGTAAAACAAAATCAAGATTCTATAAATCAAAATAAAGAGGATATTCATAATCAAGAATTGCCTGATACTCATGTTACTCATGAAACTCATGAAACTCATGAAGAACATGAAGATGATGAGGTAGATGAAATTGCTGATAAAGGCGAATTTGTTGGTGGCTTTATTCCAGTGCCAAATATGGATGGTGAAGTAGATTATAAAATTTTAGATGGAAATGAAGTTCAATCTGACAAAGAGGAAAAAGTATCGACAATAAATAATCCCGCCGCTGCAGCAGGCGCAGATGTAGACTCAGATACAGATGAAAAAGAGGTAGATCCAGATCATGTTGAACATGAGCCAATTGCTGTATCTTCATTGACTCCGATTCCCATTCCCATTCCAATACCTCAAGTTCCAGTTGAATCTAAATTAAATAATGAATCACATTCAACCCCACTTGTTGTTCCTCCGAAGGAGAACTCAGCTGATGTTAAGGTTCCAGCTATTGAAGAGAAAAAATCAGATAAATTAACAAATCAAGTAGAGGGCAAAAATAAAGACAAAGTTAGCGATAAAGTTAATGATAAATCAAAAGATAAATCTAAAGAAGAAAAAAAGACTAATCAAAATAGTGAAATTGACAAAAAGATTGCGGAAGCTCATCCCTTACCTCCTATCAGTGCATTTAATATTGTAGGTCAAAGTGTAGGTGCTGCGAATTCGGGTTCGTTAAGCAAAGGAGTAAATTTAAAATTATTAATTAATGAATTACAATCAAAAGGTTATAATGTTCCTTTTCGATTAGCACGTGCCTTTAGACAACGTTATTATACAAATAGTAAAACAGCAGAGTTTATTTATAATTTAGGTTTAGAATTAAATAAACTTGATTCCCATCGTAAAATTGAACTCGGTGATTTATCAGCAGAACGGGGTGGGTTTGTGGAAGGTCATAAAAGTCACCAAAATGGATTAGATGCTGATATCGGATTTCTAATTTCTAGTGCTGCAAAAGATTATTATGGCCAATCTGTCTTGGGTGTTCGTGGTCAAGTGTTGTCTGATTTTATGATTGAAAATCAATGGAGCTTATTTAGAAATATGATATCACTATACAATGGAAAGGTTCATTTTTTTCTCGTTCATAAAGAAGTTAAGAAAGCGTTTTGTAGACTTGCAAGCAAACGAGGAGATAATGATAAAATTTCATTAGAAACTTTGCGTCGTCTTTATGTTCAGCCAGGTCATCATGATCACTTTCATCTAAGAATGAAATGTCCTAAAGACAATAGTCGTTGTTTTCAACAAGATGAAATTCGAAAAACAACAGGTTGTTAAATTTAATTTATGTTTATTAGTTTGACCTCTTACTTTCTAATATTCATAATTAATCTATAACAAATCTATAATAACTCTCAATATAGTTTTTCATCTGGAGCAGTAATTCACTATGAGCAATGAGAATCTTCAACCACAAAGGGTAAAAAAGAAGCTTCCTCAAAATACTGAGGCTTTATTAGATGAGTTGGATAGCGATCCAGATTTAGATGCCGAAGCATTACTCAAAGAACAAAATCCATTAATCGATGATGCTTTTAAAGATGTTGCTAATGATTTTTCAAATTTAAATATCGAAATTGAACCACTAAATTTGAGTGGTGAATCTCAAATTGAAAAAGATATTAAATTTACAGAAAAAATTAAGTTAGGTATTAAAAGTTTTATAAAAAAAATTAAGAATAAATTTATTAGTTTATTTTTTACAATAAAATATTTTTTAATTTGGTTAATTACAGAAGCTATACCAAAAACTGGAAAACTTTTAGTTGAAGAAATTGCAAAAATTAAATTTATTTTTAAAGTTTTTTCGAGATGGTCATGGAAAAGACGAGTTTTATTTATTTTAACCTTTTCAATGATAGGAGCTTTATCGCTATTATTGATATTTATGATAAAAACAAATTATTTGTACTCTGATAAATATCAATTTTTAGGTTCTTTTGCAGAAGTAGCCTCCAATTCAAGTACTTATGATTTAGAATCAGATATTGAATTGTTTTATGGTTCACCAAGAGTAAAAACATACTCTTATAAGTTGAAACCCATTGTAATAAATTTAAATCGGCGTCGAGATTCAAATAGAAATCCAATGGGTTTTTTCGAATTTATTTTAGATGGATCCTCAGGCGATGTTTTGGTAGAAGTTAAAAGTCGAGAAACTGAAATCATAGATCTCATTCAAAGAATAGTTGAGAAATTAGATTATGAATATTTAGAAACACCTGATGGTAAACTAAAATTAAAAGAAACTCTTAAAAAAGAACTTAATAAGACACTTGAAGATGGTTCATTAAAAGGTGTTCAAATTGATAATTTAATAATTAAACCCTAAAAATTGAATAAATAATGAACTTAATCGGCTATATATTCAAATTTAAAAGGTGTTGTTTCATTAAAATCTAATTCACTATTAACATTTTTTTTATTTAATCCTTTTTGTCTAAATTCTTCGATATCTATTTGATAAGCTTTAATTCGATCGTGCAATGTGCTTTTTGGCATTCCCATTTCTTTTGCTGCTCGCTTTTGGTTTCCAGCAAAATGATCTAAATAACTGATAATCATTTTTTTTTCATAGTCTTTAATTTTGCTTTCTTTAACTTTAGGTGTTGATCTTTCGACATTTTTATCATTACCACAATTATTTTTAAAATTTAAAATATTTTTATCCATGATGTAGGGAAGTAAATCTTTATTAATTGTTTGGCAGGGGTATTTTGCACTTGCTCTTGCAATAATATTTTTTAGTTCTCTTATATTTCCTGGCCAGTTATAATTTTTTAAAATTTGCATACTATTATGATCAAATCTAATTCTAAGGTCTTTACAAAGTTCAAAAAAAATATCGTCAAAGTCTTCCATCCTTTCAATCAAGGAAGGAATATTAAAATTAATAACATTTAGTCGATAAAATAAATCAGCTCTAAATTTATTATTTAAAATTTGATCTTTCAAACGTTGGTGAGTTGCAGCTATTATTCTTACGTCTGTTGTTATTGTTCTATCAGAACCGACAGGGCGAATTTCTTTATTTTCAAGGGCACGTAAAAGTTTAGCTTGCATGGAGTAGGGGAGATCTCCTATTTCATCTAAAAATAATGTTCCTCCTCGAGCTGATTCAAAGGCTCCTTTTCTATCAGCAACTGCGCCAGTAAAACTTCCCTTAATATGACCAAAAAGTTCACTTTCGATAAGTGTTTCGGTGAGGGCACTGCAATTGACGCACACAAAAGGGCCCTCTCTTCTTGCAGATTGAGAATGAATAGCATTGGCAATAATTTCTTTTCCACTTCCTGATGGACCTAGAATCAATACGGAGTGATTTGTTTCTGACATCTTTGGAAGAGTGCGAAGTTGGTTATTTAAAAAAGGGTTTTTACTTCTGAGATCAAAAATACTTTTTTCTTTGGGGCGTTTAAGGTGGAATATAAATTTGTGGCTTCCAATTTGAATTTCATCACCTTCTTGTAGAATTGCTTCAACAACTTTTGTTTTATTTACAAAAGTTCCTAATTCGGACCGCATATCTTTAATAACAAAAAAACTATATTTAGATTCTATTCGACAGTGACGATCAGATACACCTAAAAAACTTAGAGGTGCTAGGGACTCTGAATTTGTGCCTAGAATGGCAAAAGATTGATTGCACTCAAATATTTTTAACTTATCGTTTTCGTTAACAGTACTTAAAAAAAATTGCACTTGCTTCATTGTTCCTCCGTTATTTTGTGAAATAAGCCAAAGAGCAATAATCAAACTCAAATTATAATGTTATTAATCTAAAATTTAACAATTGATGGTCTTTAAAATAAGAAATTATTTTAAAATTAAAGAAAAAACTGCGTCGAGAGTAGATTCGTCACTAATTATCGTGTTAGTTCTATTTTAAATTGTGGGATGATTGAAAATCATCCCAAACAAGTAGAAAAAATAGTGCAGGATATGTTTTGCATAATCGCAAAGCGGTCAGGCTTAATCATGAGAAGTTAAAATTTATGAAGAGAAAATGTAAATTTATTAAAAGTGCTTGGGCTCCAAATGAATATCCAGCAACAATACTTCCAGAAGTGGTAATGACAGGTCGGTCTAATGCCGGTAAAAGCTCATTAATTAATGCATGGACAAGTTCGCAATTAGCAAAAGTAAGTTCAACACCTGGTAAAACCAGATTGATAAATTTTTTTGAATGTGGACCATATAATTTGGTTGATTTACCTGGATATGGATTTGCTGCTCGTTCTGGTGCTGAAATTAAAGATTTTCAAAAAATAATTGAATCCTACTTTTCTCTTCGCACACAAATTTGTTGCCTTATTTTAGTAATGGATATTAGGAGAGATTGGTCAGATGATGAAGAATTACTTCGACGCTTTGCTCATTCCATTCAAAAACCTTTGGTTGTAGTTGCTTCCAAGATCGACAAGTTGAATCAAAAAGACTTTAAAATGCGACAAAAAATATTAATTGAACAGTCAAGGGCTGAACATATTTATTTCATTTCTTCGACGCAAAAAAAAGGTCTGGATGATTTAGAAGATTCAGTCTATCGTCAATTTGTTCATCCGAAAATTAATAACTAAACAGATCAGAGGTTTTTGATTTATGAAAACAGTTGGTGTTATACCTGCTCGCTTTGGCTCTACCAGATTTCCTGGCAAACCACTTCATAAAATTTATAACCAAACTCTCATAGAGTGGGTAATTGACTCTGCAAAAAAATCAAAATTATTAGATGAAGTTATTGTGGCAACTGACCATAAGGATATTTTTGAAAAAGCTAAATCTAAAAATGTGATGGCTGTGATGACTGATTCTGCTCTTCCTACTGGATCAGATAGAGTCTGGCAGGCTGTGCAAAATATTAATTGTGAATTGGTAGTAAATATTCAAGGGGATGAGCCCTTGCTAGATCCCCAACAAATTGATCGTGTTGTTGAATTATTAAATGAATCACCCCAATGTGAAATGTCAACATTAGTAAGTTCATTAAAGAGTAAAGATGATTTTAACTCCATCAATATTGTTAAAGTTATTTTAAATAAAAATAATGAGGCCATATATTTTAGTCGATTTGGGATTCCATTGTCTCGCGGAAATTTTGATTTAGAATCGGCAAATAGTAACGAAAGTGATGTACCTTTTCGCCATATAGGTATGTATGGATATCGAAAATTTTTTTTGGAAAAATTTTGTAATACCCCCCCTTGCTGGCTTGAACAAATGGAATCATTAGAACAACTCAGAGCTCTGTGGTTAGGAGCAAAAATAAAAGTAGGAATTGGAAATTATGAATCAATCGGTGTGGACACACTTGAAGATGCAATAAAGGTGGAAAGATGGCTAGTCGAAAGAAAAAAAAGCAACCCGAGTTAAAACAGAAATTTATTTTTATTACTGGTGGTGTTGTTTCCTCTGTAGGTAAAGGTTTAACAGCTGCAAGTTTAGGTGCATTACTTGAAGCGCGTGGAATTAAGATTTCTATTATGAAATTTGATCC
>SXGU01035771.1_pt1 | contig 34088 bp, 25 predicted proteins | sample 3174531 | NCBI WGS metagenome assembly SXGU01 (sample SAMN11356863, study PRJNA531348) | freshwater metagenome | isolation source: freshwater sample F1-140 | place: China: Fuxian Lake, Yuxi | collected 2017-12-25 | reverse complement strand
GCTGGCCGAGTGGTTCACCGCGCCGGAGAATCCGTGGTTCGCGCGCAACCTCGCCAACCGCCTGGCCGCACACTTCCTCGGGCGCGGCGTCATCGAGCCGGTGGACGACGTGCGTGCAACGAACCCGCCGGGCAACCCCGCGTTGCTCGACGCCCTCGCGCGGGTGGTCACGGATTCGCGCTTCGACCTCAAGCAATTCATCCGCACGCTCGCGGCGTCGCGCACCTATCAACTCTCCGCGACGCCGAACGACACCAACGCGCAGGACGAGCAGAATTACTCCCGCGCCCTCTTCAAGCGCCTGCCCGCCGAGGTGCTCTTCGACGCCGTCTGCCAGGTGACGGGTGTGCCGGAGAAGTTCGACGGCGTCCCGAGCGGCACGCGCGCCATCCAACTCTGGGACAGCCAGACACAGCACTACTTCCTGAAACTCTTCGGGCGCCCCGTGCGTGTGACGGCGTGCGAGTGCGAGCGCAACAGCGAGGCGAGCATCGCGCAGGTCCTGCACCTGCTGAACTCGCCGAACCTCCAGTCCAAGCTGTCGCACGCCAACGGCCAACTCGCGCGGCTCGTCGCGTCGCACCCGGACAACGCGAAATTGGCCGACGAGCTTTACCTGACTTTCTTCAGCCGCATGCCGACGGCCACCGAGCGGCAACTGGTGGCGAAGCACCTCGCGGCCAGCCCCGACCGCCAGCAGGGCGTCGAGGATTACGCCTGGAGCCTGTTGAACGCGGTTGAGTTTGTCTTCAACCACTGAAGGCGGCACCCTTGGCACGCATTGCCTATGAAGATTCTCGTCGCCGATGACTCGCGGGTTTCGCGCAACCTGCTCCGCTCCATCCTGGAGGAACTCGACTTTGAGGTGCTCGTCGCCGAGAACGGCCTGGAGGCGTGGAACATCTTTCAGCGCGAGGAAATTTCCCTGCTCATCTCGGACTGGGAGATGCCGGAGATGGACGGTCTGGAGCTGTGCCGCCGTGTCCGCACCGCCGCCGCCGCCAGCCGGCCTGGCTACACTTACATCATGATGGTGACGGCGCTCGACGGGATGAAGAACTTCGTCACCGGCATGGCAGCGGGCGCGGATGATTTCATCGTGAAGCCCTTCGAGCCAGAGGTGCTGCGCTGCCGCGTCCGAGTCGCGCAGCGCGTGCTGGCGATGCAGCATGAGCTACGGACGTTCGCCGCCGCCCTGCCCTTCTGCGGCGCGTGCGACATGATACAAAGCGACGCGGGCAGCACGCAGCGGCTGCATGAATTCGTCGGCTCGCGTCCGGAGTTGAAGCAGGTGCTGGGGACGTGTCCAGCGTGCGCAGCAAAGGCATGAGGGCAAAATCCGTTGCCCACCGCTTTGGCACCGCGCTATCGTCCCACACTCTCGTGACCAAGCAATTGTTCATCCCGCTGCTGTCCGCTGCCCTGCTCGCTGGCTGCAATCCGCCCGAGGCGCCCAAGGGCGGCAAAAAGGACGGCAAGGCTGCGGCCACGCTGCCGCCGCGATCCGTGCAGGCGGCTTCGGCCGAGTCGCGCCCGATGGAGCGCGCGGTATCCGTGATCGGTGCGCTCGCGGCGATTGACCAGGCCACCCTGAGCGTGAAGGTCAGCGGACGGCTCCAGAGCCTGAGCGTGGACCTCGGCACCCGCGTGAAGAAGGGCGAACTCGTCGCGCAAATCGAGTCGGTGGATTACGAGTTGAAGCTCCGGTCTGCCGAGGCATTGCTCGCGCAGGCCCGCGCGCGGCTCGGACTGCCGCTCGCCGGCACCGATGACACCGTGAAGGCGGAGGAGACCAGCACCGCGCGGCAGGCGAAGGCGTCGTTGCTCGAATCGCAGAAGCAGCGCGACCGCACCCGCGAACTGGCCAAGCGCGGCATCAGCTCGCAGGCGGATTTGGAAGTTGCCGAGGCAAATTACGAAATCGCCTTCAACCGACACCTTGAGGCGCTCGAAGACATCCGCCAGCGCCAGGGCGTGCTGCAACAGCGCCGCGTGGACGTGGAGATCGCACGCCAGCAGCTCGCGGACACGAAGATTGTCGCGCCCTTCGACGGCATGGTGCAGGAGCGCAAGGCCAGCCCCGGCGAGTTCCTCAACACCGCCGCGCCCATCGTCACACTCGTGAAGGTGGATCCGCTCCGGCTCCGCGTGGAAGTGCCCGAGCGCAACGCAACCGGCGTGCGGCCCGGCCAGAAAGTCCGCCTCACCATCGAGGGCGACACGAACAAATACACCGGCACCATCTCGCGCCTCAGCCCGGCCATCACGGACGTGAGCCGCATGCTCATCGTCGAGGCGGACATTCCCAACGCCTCCGGCCTGCTGCGCCCCGGCACCTTCGCGCGCGCGGACATCGTGCTGGCCGAGGCGGAACCGGCCACGACCATTCACAAGGATGCGCTCATCACCTTTGCGGGCATGGAGAAAATCTTCCTCGTGAAGGAGGGCAAGGCGGCGGAGAAGAACATCGCCGTCGGCCGGCGCGCAGGCGACTTCATCGAGGTGCTCGGCGGTCTCAAGCCTGGCGACGTCGTGGTGTTGAATCCCGGCAGTTTGCAAAACGGCCAACCAGTCACCGTGGATGCCTCCGGTCAGTCGCCAGCGATGAAAACTCCCGCTGCAACGAAGTCGGGGAAGAAAACGTAGTGAACACGAGGCACATGACTCGACACCGCAGCTTCTTCTCCCTCTCCCTCACTGGGGGAGAGGGCTGGGGTGAGGGGGATTGGCGCACAGCAGACCAGGGCACAGTCGAGGTCAGGCCCGTATTCCAGAGTTTTTCTCCATCCCCATCCCCCGCTAGTCCGCCCGCCCGCCCCCTCACCCTGACCCTCTCCCTCGATGGGGGAGAGGGAAGTCGCCTTCGCACTGCACAGGGTGCCGTTCAAGCATTCATCGCACACCGCTGATTCCGCCTTGCAAAAGCTCGCTGAAATCTCCATCCGTCGGCCCGTGTTCGGCACGATGATCGTGCTGGCGCTGGTGGTCGTCGGCGCGGCAGGCTACCTCAAGCTCGGCGTGGACCGCTCACCGCCGGTGGACATCCCGCAGATTTACGTCGGCACGCGGCTACCGGGCGCGTCGCCCGTCGAGGTTGAGTCGCTCATCTCCCAGCCCATCGAGGAACAGGTCAACACCGTCGAGGGTATCACCGAGTTGCGCTCCATTTCCGGCGTCGGCAGTTCCTTCGTCATCATCCAGTTCGACCTCAGCCGCAAAGTCAGTGACGCCCTCGAAGATGTGCGCAACCGCGTCGCCACCATGGGCAACGAGCTGCCGCGCGACGCCGACCCGCCGCAGGTCACGAAGTTCGACACCGAGCGCAACGGCGTCATCTCCGTCTCGCTCTCCGGCGACCGCTCGCAGCGCGAGCTGACCGAGCTGGCTGACAAGATTGTCAAAGTGCAGCTCGAACGCGCTCTCGGCGTGGGCGAAGTGGAAATCAATGGTGGCCTCCAGCGCGCCATGAGCATCTGGGTGGACCCCGATCGGCTCGCGGCCTACCAGATTCCCATCACGCAGGTCCGCGACGCCATCGCGCGCCAGAACGCGAACGTCCCCGGCGGCAACGTCATCTCCAACGTCCGCGAGCACACGCTGCGCACCGTGGGCCGCCTCACCAGCGCGGCGGAGTTCAACGACCTCGTCATCACCACTGTCAGCAACTCCCCCGTGCGCGTCCGCGACATCGGCTGGGCGGAGGATGGCACCAAGGAGCAGCGCACCGTCTCGCGCCTCAACGGCCGCCCGTCCGTCACCCTCGTCGTCAAGCGCCAGGCCGACGCCAACACCGTCGAGGTCATCGAGGCGGTGAAGAAGAAACTCCCCGGCATTCAGGCGCAGCTCCCGGCGGACATCAAGTTCGAGGTCATCGAGGACCAGTCGCGCTACATCTACGAGGCCCTCCACGAAATCAACGTCCACCTCATCCTCGGCAGCGTCCTCGCGAGCCTCGTCGTCTTCGCCTTTATGCGGAGCTGGCGCGCGACGTTTATCGCGGCAGTGGCAATTCCCTGCTCGGTCATCTCCACCTTCGGCGTGATGTGGGCGCTGAACTTCACCCTGAACAGCGTCACCATGCTCGCGCTGGTGCTGATGGTCGGCATCGTCATTGATGACGCCATCGTCGTGGTCGAAAATATCTTCCGCTTCATCGAAGAGAAGAAGATGCACCCCTTCGACGCAGCACGGGAGGCGACGAAGGAAATCGGCACCGCCGTCCTCGCCACGACCTTGAGCCTCGTCGTTATCTTTGTGCCGGTGTCGTTCATGTCGAGCATCGCCGGACGGTTCCTCTACCAGTTCGGAATCACGGCGGGCGTGGCGGTGATGGTGAGTTTGCTTGTCTCCTTCACGCTCACGCCGCTGATGAGCGCACGGCTGTTCAACCTCGGACAAGTCAGCCAGACCGCCCACGGCGGGCCGAAATCGCGCGGTGGGTTCTACGGCTGGATGGAACGCCTCTACATGGCGGTGCTCGCCTTCTGCATGAGGTGGCGGTTCGCAGTGCTGGTATTGGCCATTCTCGTCATGGCCACCTCAGTGCCCCTCTATCAGGCGCTGCGGCAGGAGTTCACGCCCGGCAACACCGACGAGGGCGAGTTCGAGATCGGCCTCACCGCGAAGGAGGGCACCAGCCTCACGCAGATGGACGAAGTCGCGCTCATGGCCGAGCGCGAGTTGCGCGCGATGCCCCAGCTCCGCCTCGTGCAATGCGGCATCGGCTCCAGCCGAATCGGCGGCGCGAACACCGCACGGTTCTTCGTCCGCCTCGCGCCGCACAAGGAGCGCGTATTCATGTGGTCGCGGCTCGTGTCCCGCACGCCGATGGACGCCTTCAAGGGCAACTACTCCCAGCGCGACGTGTTGCAGGAAGTCCGCACCCGGCTTCGGAAAATTCCCGGCGTCCGCGTCTCGGCGCGGCCTTCCGGCGGCTCCATCAACCTCGGCGGGCCAAACTACGAGATTGATTTCTCCATCCTCGGCCCCGACCTCGAATCGCTTTCCAAAATCGCCGAGGAACTCCGCGCCCGCTCCACCGAGCTTGGCCTGGCCGACGCCGACACCACCCTCAAGCTCGACAAGCCCGAGTATCGCGTCCACGTCAACCGCGAGCGCGCCGCCGCGCTGGGCGTCTCCGTCGAGGACATCGCCATCGCCCTCCGCATCATGGTCGGCGGCGATGACCGAGCCTCGCGCTTCCGCGACGCGAGTGTGGGCGACGACTATGACGTTCAGCTCCGTCTCGCCGAGGGCAAACGCAACGACCGCGAGGCCATCACCCGCCTCTACGTCCCGCGCCGAGGCGGCGGCCTTGTGCGCCTCGACAACGTCGTGGACATCGTCGAGGGCCAGACCGCGTCACGCATTGACCGCCTCGACCGCCAGCGGCAGGTCAGCATCCGCGGCTCCATCCAGACCATGCGCGAGGAAGGCGGCGCGCTCGTCCCGACCGGCTACGCGATGAAGGACCGCTTGCAGACGCTGGAAACCGCGTTCAAGGAGCTGAACCTGCCCGCCACCTACAGCACCAAGATTTCCGGTCGCGGTCGCGAGCTGGAGCGCACCTTCTCCGAGTTCCTCTGGGCGTTCCTGCTCTCTGTCATCTTCATGTATATGATTCTCGCCTCGCAATACGAGAGCCTCGTTCACCCGTGCACCATCCTGCTCTCGCTGCCGCTCTCGCTGCCCTTCGCGCTCTTCTCGCTGTGGGCGACCAACAACACGCTCAACCTCTACTCCGCGCTCGGTCTGCTGGTGCTCTTCGGCGTCGTGAAGAAAAACGCCATCCTCCAGATTGACCACATGAACACCCTGCGCCGTGCCGGGTTGGAGCGCCTGCAAGCCATCATGGACGGCAATCGCGACCGCCTCCGCCCCATCCTGATGACCACGCTCACGCTGGTGGCCGGGATGATCCCACTCGCGCTCGGCACTGGCCCGGGAGCCGAGGAACGCCGCGCCGTGGCCGTCGTCGTCATCGGCGGACAAACCCTCTGCCTCCTACTCACGCTGCTGGTGACACCCGTGGTTTACTCCTACCTCGACGACCTCGCGCAAGTGTTCCATCGCAAGCACGCCAAGATGCAGACCCCCGCGCCCACGCCCGAGGCCATTGCGGCGAAGTGATGCGGTAGGGCCGGGCTGCTGCGCGGCTTCGTTAACCAACTTCAGCAAGGAAGCAATCCGGCCCCAACGCCTCCCGCACGACTTCCAACTGCCGCCGCGCCTTCGCCAACTGCCCCGCCCGCCGCGCCTCCTCGTTCGCGCCCGCAAACGCCCGCCGCTCCCCGCCCACCGGCAAAAACTCGTTCAACATGATGAGACTCCACTTGAGCGCGAGCATCGGGTAGGTGAGCCGCAGCCGTGCGGCAACGCCTTCCGCGCCGTCCAACCGCGCCAGCATCTCGCGCAGGAACGTGACGCGATGCTCAGTGGGCAGCGGCACTTCCGGGAGCAACAGCGCGTTCGCCAGCGTCTGTGCCGGGTCGTCCCAGCCGGCATACTCGAAGTCGAGGAACGTCAGCCGCCCGTCCGCGCGGCGGAGGACGTTGTGAAACCCGTGGTCCGCCGGACTCAAGGTGCGTTGCGCCAGCGGCAGCTCAGAGTCCAAGCCGACGCCGAGCTTGGGAGCCTGTGCTAAAAGGAACTCCCGCACCGCCGCCACCACCGGCACCAACTCGCGCTCCACGAACTGCCGCACCTCGGCAGGGACGCGGTGCGGCGCGTCCGGCTCTTGAGTCATTGCCGCGCGCACGCGGTTCAGCCGCCGATCCACATTTCCCCAGTAGCCGTTGAGCGTGAACGCGGCCTCGGAAGCGGGCGGCAATTTCTCCGCGCCCGGTTGCGTCCGCAGCCGCCACATCGCAGCGAGGAGGTCCGCGAGTTGTTGCACGTCCGCCGCCGCCACCTGCCCCGGCGCGACGCGCGCTCCGGCGACGAACTCGTAGACGCCAAGGTGCTGTCCGCGGCTCATCCGCAGCGGCTCAGCCACGCACCGCACGCCGTTCTGCCAGAGGAATTCCAGCACGCCATACTCCGTGCCGAGCCGGTCGCGCGGATCGCGGGCGTGGGTGAAGTAGAGCTTCGCCAGCAGCGGCTTTCCGTCCACGTCCACGCGCGCCACGACGTTGTTCGCCCCACCCGCGAGGCGGGTCACAGCATCCGGCCGTTGTCCCAACGCAGCGGCCACAGCGGCGAAGATAGGTTCATCGGAGACCGAACTCGACTGAGCCGAACGCGGACCTCCCTCGCCCCCACCGGGGGAGAGGGAATGAGGGGGCGGGGGCGGGGTGGCAGCAGGAGTTTGGTTGCTGCTCTGCGAGAGCACGCCCTGCCCCCTCACCCCAGCCCTCTCCCCCGATGGGGGCGAGGGAGAAGCGGCGGTGGGTGACTCGGGCGCATCACTCAGAAGCCAATGTTGAAGCGTGGCCCAGCCCGCCAGCACCCGAATCGCTTCGTGCTGCCGCCCACTTCCGCCGGGTAGGTAATGCCACCGCTCGACGCCCTTGGGAAACTCCGGCTCCGTCAGCACCTCCTCCAAGTCATCCACGAAGACCGTGCAGCCCTGCGCGGCGATGCGGCGGAGCTTCTCAGCGCGCGTGGACTCGAAGAACACGTCCTCACGCCGCAGCCCGAAACCATCAGCGGCAAAGAAGTCGTTCGACTCCAGCCACGCCAGTGCGGCAGCACGTAGGTTCACGCCCGGTTCGGCGACGGAAAACTCGGTCTTGTGGCTGATGATGCAGACGGGGATTTGCGCAACGCGGATGGCACGGAGGAATTCCGCGAGGCCGGGCGCCAGCTTCGCCTCGACCACCTTGTTCCCATAGACGAGGCCCTGAAGTTCAATCCACTTCGTCTCGCCGTCCGGCTGGCTCCGCAGCCAGTCCCGCACGGCGGTCTTCGTAACGGGGACACTCCTGTCCCCCGTGGGCATCCCAAACCGCTCGAAGGCGTGGCGGTGGAAAACCTCGTCATACACCACCACCGTGCCGTCGAAGTCGAGGCCGAGGAGCAAGTTGGCGGGCGCGTTCATGGGCCGGTGCGGTGCTGCCAGTAGAGCGGTCGGCGGTGAAAGTGCATGACGGCCTTCACATAAAATACCTGCTCGCCCTCATTCTCGACGAAGACGATGCCGTAGGGAAAGCGCTGGAAGTTCAACTTGCGGTTATCTCCATAGATGCGCCGCCAACGAGGCGAGTCAGCCAAAATCCGGCGCAGGGTGGCGACGTAGTCGTCGAGGAAGCGATGGCCCAAGTCCGGCGCGCACTGCTCGTAATGGACGGCGGCCTCCTCCAGTTCGGCATCGGCTTCAGGATGGCTGCGTGCGCGCCACATTCAGCTTGGCCCGGATTTTGTCCACCGCTTGGAAGGCGTCGCCGCACACCACCTTGCCGCTGGCAATCTCCCGCCCACGCCGGTCCAGCACGGACTGCCATTCCGTCTCCACGTCGGCTGCCGGCTCGGTTTCGAGGCTGGCAATCAGATCGTTCGCCAGCCGAGCGCGCACTCCCGGCGGCTGGGCAAGGACGGTGGCCGTAAGGCGGTCGGCGTCGGGTGTCATGGCGGAAGTGTCGGCTTCGCGGAGAAGTGCGTCAAGGCACGCGGTCAACTCCGGTAAAACTTCCGCACTTGCTCGATGGTGTAGCTCACTTCGTCCTCGGTGAGATACGAGTGGCCGGGGAGCGTGAGGCAGACGCGGCTGTGGTTCTCCGCGTCGGGGAAGTCGCCGAGCTTGTAGCCGAGGTAGGCGGACGCGGGCTGGAGGTGCATCGGGATGGGATAATGAATTTTCGCCTGCACGCCGTTCTTCACGAGGTGCGCGAGGAGTTCGTCGCGGCGCTGCACGTGGAGCGAGTAGAGGTGATAGACGTGGCGCACGCCGGGGCGGCGCACGGGAATCTTGATGAACTCGCCGAGGTCGGCGAACGCGGCGTCGTAGCGCGCGGCGTTGGCGATGCGCTTGCGGGTAATTTCCGGCGTCGTGGGGATGAGGCGGTTCCCGATGACGGCCTGCACGGTGTCGAGCCGGCAGTTGACGCCGTAGAACTCGACCTCGTCGCGGTTGCGCAGGCCGTGGTTGCGATACTTGCGGAGCTTGGCGGCCAGCGCGTCGTCGTGCGTGACGATGACGCCGCCGTCGGACCAGACAGTGAGGTTCTTGAGCGGATGCAGGCTGAAGGCCGCCGTCGCGCCCCACGAGCCGACGAGCTTGCCATTAATTGCGCCCATGATGGACTGGCAGGCGTCCTCGACGACTTGCAGGCCGCGCGCCTTCGCTATGGCCATGATGGCCGGCATGTCGGCAACGTTGCCGGTGTAGTGGACGGGGACGATGGCCTTAGTGTGCGGCGTAAGGGCGGCCTCGATCTTCGTCACGTCAATCACGTAGCCGTCCGTGCTGTCCACGAAGACGGGCCGCGCGCCGGTCTGCACGATGGCCCCAACGCTGGCGACGAAGGTGTTCGGCGTGGTGATGACTTCGTCGCCGGGGCCGACCCCAAGATTCTTCAGCGACAACGCGATGGCATCCGTGCCGGTGCCCACGCCGATGGCGTGCGGGGCTTCCATGAGCTTGGCGAAGCTGGCCTCGAACTGCTCCAGCGGCACGCCGAGCGTGAAGTCACCGGTGGGCACGAACGCGCGGAGGTCGGCGAGGTAGTCTTCGAGGTTGGCAAACTGCCGGTCGAGATAAGAGAACGGGACTTTCATGCGGGGAGAGTTAGCCACAGATGGGCAGAGATGAACACAGATGGAAGCGAGCTGGCCTGACGCAACTCTCATTAGCACCGGGCTTCAGCCCGGTGTTGGTGCGGGTGGAAGGGGAAGCCGTTTCAACGACTTTCCCGCCGGGTGGCCTTGGCGTCCGAGCGGAAACCGTTGAAACGGTTTCCGCAGCTCTCATGTGCCAAACACCCGGCTGAAGCCGGGTGCTAATGAGAGCGGAAAGGTTCGTGGCCGCGCTCATGCACCGAAAAACTCGCGGACGCCACTCGCGACCGTCTCCAGCTCTGCCTCGGTCAGCTCGGGATAAACCGGCAGGCTGAGGATGCGTTTGGCTTGGGCTTCGGCGACGGGGAAGTCGCCGAGCTTACAGCCGAGTTCCTTCGCGCAGTCTTGGAGGTGAATCGGGTTCGGGTAATGCACTTGCGTGCCGACGCCACGGGCGAGGAGGAAGTCGCGGAGTTTCTCGCGGCGGTCCACTTGCACCACGAACGTGTGATAGACGCTGCGCAGGTGCGGCGGGTCATCGGGTAACTGCACGCCAGCGACACCGGCGAGGCGCGCGCGGTAGAAGCGGGCGTTGGCGCGGCGCTGTTCGGTCCATGCTTCGAGGTGGCGCAGTTTCACGAGCAGCATCGCGGCCTGGAGAGTGTCGAGACGTGAGTTGCTACTCCACTCGACGCAGTTCTCACGTGTCTTGAGGCCGAGGTTGCGGAGAAGCTGAATCTTCTCGGCGAGGGCCGCGCTGCGGGTGGTCGCGACGCCGCCGTCACCGCAGGCGTTGAGCGTCTTGAGCGGGTGGAGGCTGAAGGCGTTCACGTCCCCGAAGGAGCCGACGGGCTGGCCGCGATACTGCGCGGCGACGGATTGCGCGGCATCCTCAATGACGAAGAGGTTGTGCTTCCGCGCGAGGGCCATGATGGCGTCCATGTCCGCCGGACGGCCGGTGAGGTGGACGGGAATGATGGCGCGCGTGCGCGGCGTGATGGCGGCGGCAGCGGCGGCAGGGGCGATGTTGTAGTCGTGGCCGACGTCCGCGAGCACGGGTTTCGCGCCGACAAGGGCGACGCAGCTCGCGCTGGCGACGAAGGAGTTGACCGCCGTGATGACTTCGTCGCCGGGTCCGATGCCAAGCGCGCGCAGGGCGAGAATCATCGCGTCCGCGCCGGAGTTGACGCCGATGGCGTGCGGGACTTGGACGAGCTGGGCGAACTGCGCCTCAAACTCGGCGACTTGCGGGCCGAGGATGAACGCGCCTTGATCGAGCACCTGTTCCACCGCCGCGAGCAAGTCCCGCTTGAGCGGCGCGTGCTGGCGCGCGACGTCAACGTAGGGAATCTTGGGGCGATCCTTCTTCATGACACGGGCTCAACTAATCTTCAGCTCCTGCATCCGCTTGATGTTCGAGTAGTGCGTGTGCTTGAACGGGTCGGGAATCTTCCCGGCGCGATACGCGTCCACGATGCTCTGGATGGCGTCCTCGATGCCGAACTGCGGCTCGAAGCCGAGCACGCGCTTCACCTTGTCGGAGTTGACGTGGTAGCTGCGGTTGTCGTCGCTGGGCGTGTATTCCAGCTCGATGGTTTGGTCGCCAATCGTGTCGCGCACGAGGAAGGCGATTTTCTCGATGGCAAGATTCTGGAAGCCGACGTTGAACGCCTCGCGATCCACCTTCGCGGCGGGCGCGGCGAGGAAGGTCAGGTAGGCGCGCACCATGTCCTTAATGTTTAAGTTCGGGCGCAATTGCTTTCCGCCGAAGATGCGGATCTTGTGATTCACCAGCGCGTGGATGGTGAGGATGTTGACCGAAAGGTCGAGGCGCAGGCGCGGCGCGTAGCCGCAGACGGTCGCGGGCCGGATGATGACGCGGTCCATGCCGCGCAGGTCGCTGCGGGCGAGGAGGTCGCGCTCGCAGTCGAGCTTGAAGCGGGAGTAGTCGGTGAGCGGGAGCGGTTCGGCGTCCTCGCGCACGTCGGGGGTTTCCTTCACGCCGTAGATGCTGGAGGAACTTGCGTAGATGAAACGCTTCACGCCGGCGGCAATCGCGCCGTCCATCAGCCCGGCGAAGCAGTCGTAGTTGATGGATTTGCCGAGGTTCGGGTTCAGCTCGAAGCTCGGGTCGTTCGAGATGCAGGCGAGGTGAATGACGGCATCCACGCCGCGCATCGCCTCGCCGACGCGTTTGGAGTCGCGCAAGTCCACCTCCAACAGCTCCAGCTCCGGGCGCTGCGCGTGGTCGCCGAAGACCTGCTTGCCATACCAGAAGGTGTCGAGCACGCGGACGCGATAGCCGGCATCGAGCAGCGCTGGCACGAGCGCGCTGCCGACGTAGCCGCCGCCGCCGGTGACGAGGATAGTGTTGTCGCCGTTGGGGTTGGATTGACTCATGGGAATGCTCAGTCTGCGAAAGCGATTTGTCGGCTACTTCATCAGCGACGTAAAGTGGCGGAAGAGACTGGTCGGGTCAATGAAGCTGCGGTGGCCCATGATCATGCAGGCTTCCGCGCCGACGACGTTCGCGATGAATCCCAACGTTTCCGCCGGGATGCCCAGCGCGGCGCACGGGGCGGTCACGGCGAACACCGCATCGCCTGCGCCCACGCGGTCCACGACGCGGATGGCGAAGGCGGGGACTTCGGCGATGACTTTATCGCGGTCGCAGCAGTAGCAGCCCGCGCCGCCGCGCGTGACGAGGAAATACTGGCTGCCCACGCGCGCTGCCGCCGTGCGCGTGATGGCCGCGAGGTCGTCGGTCATCTTGCGGGCATCGAGGCGCACCTCGGGTTCGCCCAGCGAGACGAAGTCGGCGCGGGGATACTTGGAGATGAGGTTGAAGCCGCGGTTGCCGGCGTTCACCTGCACGTTGACCGCGAGGAATTTCGCGCGCGCGCAGATGAGTTGCACCGCGCGCTCGGTGAGCAGGCCGTGCCCGTAGTCCGCGACGATCACCACGTCGTATTGCGGCAACAGCTCGTCGAGCTTCTTCAGGAACTGCTCTTCGAGCGCGGGCGTGAGCCGCTCGTTCCGCATCTCATAGACCTCGAAGAGCTTTGCCGATAAATGCTCTTCGAGAAACCGCCGCTTCACAATCGTCGGCGCGTCGGGCAGGCGCAGGAAGTGTGGGCTGACGTTCTTGTTCAGGTTCGCCAGCACGAAGTCCTCGCGGGAATTCTCTGTGCCCAGCGCGCTCAGGAGGCCGACCTCATCGCAGAAGTTCGAGACGTGGTTCGCGATGGCCAGCACCCCGCCAGCGTAACGCTCCGTGCGGTTGTGCAACGCGGCCAGCACCGGCTCCTTGCTGGATTTTCCCAGCACGCTGCAGAACTGATACTCGTCAATAATCGTCTCGCCGATGACGAGGACCTTTTTCTTCCGAATCGCCTGCAAGTGCCCGATGATTTCCTCTGGCGGATGCTCCACGCGGAAGCGTTCGAGGAAGTCCTTCGTCTTCGGCGTGAAGACATCCATGAAGCGGTTGATGAGCGTGGACGCGCTGAAGGTCTCCTCGTCGGTCAGGTGCAACTTGCCGCCGCCGGCCACCACGGCTGCCTCCTCCTCGGAAATCGCGGTCGTGTGGTCGCGTTTGCCCTCCCCGCGCACCATGCCCTTCACGTAGAGCGAAGGGCGGACAATCTGGATGGTCTCAACTGCCGTGGGCCACTCGGTGACGGCCACAAAGTCCACGCATGCCAGCGACGCCAGCGCCTCGGCGCGCAGCTTTTCGGGGAATGCGGGCCGATGCGGCCCCTTGTTCACGAAGCGGTCGGGCGTCGTCGTCACCACCAGCACGTCGCCAAGTTGCTTGGCGGCTTCGAGGTGCTTGATGTGCCCGATGTGCAGCAAGTCGAAGACGCCGTGGCAGTGGATGATGGTCTTCCCGGCGACGTGGTGGGGTTCCAGCGCGGGGCCGAGTTCGTGGACGCGGAAAATCTTCTTAGCCGTGGCTTCCATGACAATTACCAGCGCGGACGATGAAGAAGCACAAGGGGGATTGCAAACCTTCTCACCCTCCGGACAGCACTGTAGGCTCTGGTCTGCCACACACGTGGCAAAACAGAATTTCGCTGTGCTTCACTACGTCCGAGTCACCGTGTTCCGTGCCACCTTCATCGTCTTCGCCAGCCTTGGCATCGCTGCCCCGGCCGCTGACCGCGTGGACTACCTGCGCGACGTGAAGCCCGTCCTCGCCGCGCGCTGCTACGCCTGCCACGGCGCGTTGAAACAGGAGGCCAAGCTGCGGCTCGACACGGCAGACTTCATTCGCAAAGGCGGCAAGCACGGCCCTGCCATCGTCACCGGCAAGCCGGACGCCAGCCGGCTGCTGAAGAAAGTCTCGGCGCACAGCCTCGATGAGCGGATGCCGCCCGAGGGCGAACCGCTCCATGCGCCACAAATTGCCGCGCTGCGCGCGTGGATAGCCGCCGGCGCACCCGCGCCGAAGGACGAGAAGCCGGAGTCCGACCCGCGTGAACATTGGGCGTTCAAGGCCCCAGCCAAGCCGCCCATCCCAACAATCGGCAATCGGCAATCGGCAATCGGCAATCCCCTCGACGCCTTCCTCGCCGCCCAACGCCGCACCCAAAACCTCACCCCGCAGCCCCCCGCCCATCCGCTCCTCTGGCTCCGCCGCGTGACGCTCGACCTCACCGGCCTCCCGCCCACGCGCGAGGAACTGGCGGCCTTCGAGGCGGACCATTCCCCCACCGCCCGCACCGCCGTCGTCGAGCGCCTCCTCGCCAGCCCGCACTACGGCGAGCGTTGGGGCCGGCACTTCATGGACCTCTGGCGCTACAGCGATTGGTGGGGCCTCGGCGCGCAACTCCGTTACAGCCAGAAACACATCTGGCACTGGCGCGACTGGATTGTGGAATCACTCAACGCCGACAAGGCTTACGACCGGATGATCGTCGAGCAAATCGCCGGCGACGAACTCGCGCCCACCGACCCCGCCACGCTTCGCGCCACCGGCTTCCTCGCGCGCAACTACTACCTCTTCAACCGCACGACCTGGATGGACGACGTGGTGGAGCACACGAGCAAGGCCTTCCTCGGCCTCACGATGAACTGCGCGAAATGCCACGATCACAAATACGACCCGCTCACGCACACGGACTACTACGCGATGCGCGCCATCTTCGAGCCGTATCACGCGCGCCTCGACGAGCTGCCCGGCACGACCGACTTGGAGAAGGACGGCCTCCCGCGCGCCTACGACCTACATCTCGACCGTCCGACTTACCTGCACTTGAAAGGTGATGAGAAGAAGCCCGACACGAACCATGTCATCCGCGCGGCCATCCCCGCCGTGCTGGCGTTCAAGCAACTCGACATCAAGCCGGTCCAACTCCCCGCGCCCGCGCACAATCCCGCGCTCCAGCCGTGGGTGCTCACGAACCACCTTGCCGCCGCGCAGGAGCAAATCACCACCGCGCGCCAAGCCGTCGAAGCCGCGAAGAAGAAACTCGCGGAAGTCGAGCGGACGCCCCGAAGCGCGGGTGTCTCACCCGCAGCAGCCACGAACGCAGCTACCTCTTCCCTCCCTCCTGCCGCGCCGCCCGCTCCGTCGAGCAAGCCCCGTTTCAACGACACCTTCGCTGCTGCAAACCCGAAGCTTTGGGAACTCCTCGACGGCCAGTGGACTTACGCCGATGGCGCGCTCCGCCAGTCGGAGGTGAAGCCCTCGCGCAGCGCGGCCCGTAGCCGCACGGACCACCCGGCCGACTTCATCGCCACCTTCAAGTTCCGTCCCACCGGCGGCAGTCTCTACAAGTCCGTCGGTTTCACCTTCGACACCACCGACTCCCGCGAGTCACTCGTGTATCTCAGCGCGCACGCCGCCGGGCCGAAGCTGCAAATCGCCTACGGCAAAGCCAACCAATACGCCTACCCGCCCGCCGGCACCCAAGCCCGCGCAGTGAAGCTCGGCGAGACCTATGAGCTGACCGTGCGAGTGCGCGGCGCGCTCATCAACGTGGCCGTCAACGGAGAGCACGCGGTGGCCTTCACGCTGCCCGAGCGCACGCCGGGCAAGTTCCAGCTCATCACCTACGACGCCACGGCGGACTTTCTCGCCTTCGAGTTGAGCGTGTTGCCCACCGACGCCCAGCTGGTGAAATCCAGCGCACCCACGCTCGCTGCGAAGCCCGCCGCGCCAGCCGTCATCTCCAGACCCGAGCAAGCCCAACTCGCGCTCAAGGCCGCTGAGCTCGCTTTCGCAGCCGCCGAGCTGCGACCCGCGATGGTCCGGGCCGTCTGGGCCGCAGACGCTGCGCGCCCGCAGACGAACCTGCTCGCCGCCGCCGCGCTGGCCGAGGCGAAGTTCAAGCTCGCTCAGGCCGAGGCCGACTTGGCGAAGGCCGAGTTGGAAACGGTTTCCCCCAGCACCGAGCCGAAGAAGAAGAAGGAGCCGGACGCGGACAAGAAGCTGAAGACCGCGCAGGACGCTGTGGCGAAAGCGCAGAAAGCCATCGCCTCACCCGGCACGAACTACACCTCCCTCCGTGCCACGCTCAAACCTTTCGAGGGACCGGACGAGACCGAAGCGCACCGCCTTCTCCCATATCCCACCACGAGCACGGGCCGCCGCCTTGCGTTCGCCAGATGGCTCGCCGACCTGGAAAACCCGCTGACCGCACGCGTGCTTGTGAACCACGTTTGGACCCGCCACTTCGGCCAACCGCTCGTGGCGAACGTCACGGACTTCGGTCGCCGCGCCGCGAAGCCCACGCACGCCGACTTGCTCGACTGGCTTGCCGTGGACTTCATGGAGCACGGCTGGAGCTTGAAGCGACTGCACCGGCAGATGGTCTTGTCCGAGGCGTATGGGATGAGCAGCAGTCAGGCGAAAGTAATCAGTAATCAGTATTCAGTGTTCAGTAACCCGTCGCCAAAAGGCCAAGCGCAATCGAAGTCCGTGCCTTCACTGAACACTGACCACTTTTCCCAGAACCACGCGAAGGATTCCGACAATCGCTACTACTGGCGCATGAACCCGCAGCGCATGGACGCCAATGTCATTCGTGACAGTCTCCTGCACCTCGCCGGCACGCTCGACCCCAAGCTCGGCGGCCCGACCGTGGACCCGAAGCGCGCCGACACCACGCGCCGCAGCTTCTACTTCACGCAATCGCCGGAGGACTTGAACAAGTTTCTGGAGATGTTCGACAACGCGAACACGAAGGAGTGCTACCGCCGCGACGAAAGCATCCTGCCGCAGCAGGCGCTGGCGTTGGCCAACAGCCGGCTCGCGTCCACCGCCGCCGCGAAGGTCGCCGAGCGCCTCGTGAAGGACGCCGAGAGCGCGGCGGACGACGCCTTCATCCGCACCATCTTCACTACGTTGCTGGCCACCGCCCCGACGCCCGCCGAGCAAACGCTCTGCGCGGAGAGCCTCGCCCAATTCCTCGCCGCCGCGAAAGAGCGCAAGTCCCCCCAGCCCGAAACCAAAGCCCGCGCCGCCCTCGTCCACGCGCTCTTGAATCACAACGACTTCATTACGATTCGGTGAGAGATATGCATCATCCGGACCCAAAGAACGGGTTCGACACTACCACCGGATTCCACTAGCTTCCGACCATGACCGACAAGCCTTCCAAGCTTTCCAAGAAGCCGTTGGATTATCCGGAGCAGACGCATGGCAGCAGGGTTGCGGCGCGAGGCCGCAAGCAGGCCAACGCCATGACGGAGGAGGAACGCGAGGAGAATTTCAAACAGGCGATGGCAGCGATTTATGGCGGAGCGGTTCCCCAAAAAACTGGCACTTGATACCAACGTGCTCTTCGACTTGGCAGACGCCAAAGAGTTCGCCGTCGAGTTTCGGGAGGTCTTCCGAGCGCGCGGGTTTGAGTTGCTCGCTCCACCTACGGTGCTGGCAGAGCTGCACTACTTCCGGCGGCAAGGCGACCGGGAGCAGCGGCGGCTCGCGGAACTTTCCGTGCGCAATCTCCTGGGCTGGCGGGTCGTTCCGTTGGTGCTGGGAGACCTTGAGGTTGCGATTGCCAAGCGGTTCGCTGAGTTGGTGCGGTTGCATAGGCTGGTTCCGGCTGAAGAGTCCAACGACGCACGCATTCTCGCCGAAGCGACCGTCGCTAGGATTTCGCTGCTGGTGACTTCGGACCATCACCTGCTCGACATTGACGCAGATGCCCTGCAAGCGACGGCGGATGAAGCTGATTTACCCGCCATTGACGTGGCGAGTCCCAAACGCCTGCTCCGGGTTTTCCGGTGAGTTGCCAGCATCTTTCCTCCGTCATTCTCCCATGCCCAGCATCCCCGCCAAGCACTCCAAGAAGCCGTTGGACTATCCGCTGAACACGTTCGGCACACGGGCTGCCGCCAGAGCGCGTCAGGCCTCGAACAAGATGACTCGCGAAGAGCGGCGCCACCATTTTCGCAGGGCGATGGTGTTGGTGTATGGAAGTGAACGCGAAGCGGAAGCGGCTTTAGCGGTTGCTCCTTTCCGCCGCGCTCGGAAGCCCTTTGCTGAGTTACCATGAATCCCCTCCCCACCCGCCGCTCCTTCCTCACCCGCTCCGGCCTGGGCTTCGGCGGCCTTGCGCTCGGCACGATGCTCGCGCGCGATGGCTTCGGGCTGGAGAGCCGTTGGCGTCCGCCCACGGGATTGCCGCACTTCCCGGCGCGGGCCAAGTCGGTCATCTGGATTTTCCTGCGCGGCGGGTTGAGCCACATGGAGAGCTTCGATCCCAAGCCCGCGCTCACCCAATACGCCGGCAAGACTTTCGACGAGACGCCGTTCAAGGGCGTGAACGACCCGGAGAAACGCAAGCGCGTGCGTGTGGTCGTGGTGAACGACGCCAACGGCCAGCAGCGGAACAAGGTTTACCCGCTGCAAGTCGGCTTCGCACCCGGCGGCAGAAGCGGCATCGAGGTGAGCGACTGGTTTCCCCATCTCCGCAACTGCGTGGACGACCTCGCCATCGTGCGCTCGATGTGGACGACCGACGACAACCACGGCGCGCAAGTGCAGTTCCATTCCGGCCGCCACATGCTCGACGTGCAGGAGCCGACCATCGGCGCGTGGGTGAACTACGGCCTCGGCTCGCTGAACGACAACCTTCCGCAGTTCATCAACATGGGGCCGCGTTTCTTCGACAAGCGCGATGGCCGTTACCTCGGCCCCGCCTACGACGCCGTGCCGCTAGTCATCGACCCGCGCGAGCCGCTCGCCTACGCGCGGCCCGAGGGCGACATCAACGCAGCGGAGCAGCAAATCCAGTTCGACTTGGTTAACAAGTTGAACCGCCTCAAGGCCACGCAATATCCCGGTGACCAGGCCCTCGACGCGCGTATCAAGAGCTACGAACTCGCCTACCGCATGCAGATGGCCGTGCCCGAGGCGGTGAACACCGACCGCGAAACGGAGGAGACGAAGAAGATTTACGGCCTGGACCAGTCCGAGACGAAAGCCTTCGGCGCGCAGCTCCTCGCCGCTCGCCGCTTCGTCGAGCGCGGCGTGCGCTTCATCCAAATCCAACACGGCGACGGTGCGGCGGGCGCGTGGGACGCGCACAGCGGCTTGAAGGCAAATCACTCGAAGCTCTCCGCACAGGTGGACAAACCCACCGCCGGCCTGCTCCAAGACTTGAAACGCCGCGGCCTGCTCGATGAAACCATCGTCGTCTTCGCCACCGAGTTTGGCCGCACGCCCGGCTCGCAGGGCGCGGACGGGCGCGACCATCATCCGTATGGATTTAGCGTCTGGCTCGCAGGTGGCGGCATCCGGGGTGGCATCGTCCACGGCGCGACCGACGAGCTGGGCTTCCACGCCGTCGAGGACGCCCACTACGTCACCGACATCCACGCGACTCTCCTTCATCAGCTTGGCCTGAGCGGCCGCAAGCTGGAAGTCCCCGACCGCAAGCGCCTCGACCTTGACCACGGCGAGATCATCAAGCCCATCCTCGCTTGACCGGACCACGTAGGAAACGACGTGAGGGGTCTCAATCTTTCTCCTCGAACTCCGGCTTGAGCCGCGCTCCTGCTCGGCGCAATCTTCGCCTCATGCACGCCCGGCTGACCTTGCTCGCGATCGCCGCTTTTTTACTAATCACTAATTACTCTCCGGTCTCCGCTGCGCCGAAGCTCAACGTCCTCTTCCTCGTCGCCGATGACTTGAACACACGCCTCGGCTGCTACGGCGACCCGCTGGCATTCTCGCCAAACATTGACCGGCTCGCCAAGCGTGGCGTGCGCTTCGAGCGCGCCTACTGCCAGTATCCGCTCTGCAATCCCTCGCGCTCCTCCTTCATGTCCGGTCTGCGACCCGACACGACGCGCGTCTTTGAGAACGTCACACACTTCCGCAAGGCTGTGCCCGATGCGCAGACCATGCCGCAGACTTTCCAGCGCGCCGGCTACTCCGTCGTGCGCGCGGGCAAGCTCTACCACTACGCCGTGCCGATGCAGATTGGCACGGACGGCTTCGATGACGCGCCGTCGTGGCAGCGCACGATCAACCCTTCGGGCCGCGACAAGACGGAGGAAGGCTCGCTCCTCAACTACACTCCCAAGATCGGCCTCGGTGCCGCACTCGCGTGGCACGCGACCGGAGGCGACGGCACGGACCACACGGACGGGCTGATTGCCGGCGAGGTCGTCAAGCTGTTGGAGCAACACGCCACGCAACCGGACAGGCCGTTCTTCATCGCCTGCGGTTTCTTCCGTCCGCATGTGCCGTGCATCGCGAGCAAGCTGTTCTTCGACCTGCATCCCGTGGAGAAGTTCTCCCTGCCCAACGAGCCGCAAGCGCACCTCGCCAAGATTCCGCGCGTCTCGCCGCTCGTGAACCCGCCGAACTACGGCGTCGCCGAGCCGGACATCCGCCAGTTCCTCCGCGCCTACTACGCGAGCGTGAGCCAGATGGACGCGCAAGTCGGTCGCGTGGTGGACGCGCTCGACCGTCTCAAGCTCGCGGACAAAACCATCATCGTCTTCTTCAGCGACCACGGCTGGCTTCTCGGCGAGCACGGCGGGCAGTGGCAGAAACGCAGCCTCTTCGAGGAGTCCGCGCGCGTCCCGCTCGTCATCGCCGTGCCGGGCGGCAAATCGAACGGCAAAGTCAGCCCGCGCCCCGTGGAACTCGTGGACTTGCACCCCACGCTTGCCGACCTCGCCGGCCTGCTTATTCATCCGGCGCTCGAAGGCAAGAGCCTCAAGCCGCTGCTCGCCAACCCGCAGGCCGCATGGGACAAGCCCGCCTTCACTCAAGTCACGCGCAACGCCGAGGTCAGCCTCACCGTCGGCGTGGACCCGAAGAAGAAGTCGCTCATGGGCCGCAGCGTCCGCACTGACCGCTGGTGCTACATCGAATGGGACGAAGGCCAGGCGGGCACCGAGCTTTACGACGCGCAGGCTGACCCGAAGCAATACCGCAATCTTGCCGATGACCCAAAGCACGCGAAAGTTGTCGCGAGCCTTCGAGTGAAACTGGCAGCCAAGACGGTAGTGCACTAATCCTATAGTGCTGCCTGAATGCGAAATGGACAAACTGGCAAACAACTTGAAGGACTCGTTTCATTCATCGAGAAGCTTCACCTGCCCGATGGCTTCGAGGTCAAAACAAACGAGCGAGTCCTAAACGAAGACGGGATTCAGGTCGCCGAGTTTGACATTGAGGTAAGAGGTAAACTTGGAACCCCCGACATCGTCTGGCTTATTGAGTGCAGAGACCGCCCAAGCCAAGGCCGCGCCCAGGGCTCTTGGATAGAACAACTGGTTGGGAGGCGAACTCGTTTCAAGTTCAACAGGGTCACTGCTGTGTCAACAACCGGGTTTGCTCAGGACGGGAAGAAGTTCGCATTGCAGGAGGGGATTGAACTCCGAGAGGTAAAGGCGCTCACACCTGAGCATTTCGGCGATTGGCTGTTGTTCCAGAGTTTTCCAATGATGCAGCCCATGCACCACTTGGCCCAGGCGTCTTTGATAATCGATGCGTCTGAGCCTGAACCGCATCGTGAGAGGCTTCGTCAGGCGATTGAAGGGAGAGGGTCTGATCAAGCAATTCTGCGTTCATTTGAAACCGGCAAACTTGTTTCGCCTTGGGCTATTTTTGCGACAGTGGTGGCGCAAAATCCTTCGTTGTTAAAGGGGGTGATGCCAGATCAGCCCGGAATAAAGTCAACGATTCGGGTTCGCTACCCAAACGACCTCAGCCACTTCGTCGGCGACACTCCAATTGGGACAATTCGCATCAGGGAAATCCTGTTCCAAGGAGAACTGTCTGTGAAATGCACAGAAACAAGGTCCCTTCATTCTGTCCCTTTCTTTCTGTCCGCCCGCCCGCCCCCCCCCCAACGGCCTCCAAGAAACTGAGATCCGCCCGCCGCACGAAAGACGCAGAGGTTCATGGGAGGAGAATCAGCGAACGGCTCCCATCATCATCTTCAACTTTCAAGCAGCGACGGGCAATCACCCGCTCTTGATGCCGTCGGCGAGGGATTTGACGAACGCCTCCAGGCTGGGAACGAGGTCGGGGGAGTTGCCGAGACGGGCGATCTGGTTGACCACGGCGCTGCCTACGACAGCGCCGTCCGCGGCGAAGGCGACTTCACGCGCCTGCGCCGGGTTGGAGATGCCGAAGCCGATGGCGATGGGCAGCGATGTGTGCTTCCGAATGAGCGCGACCCTGTCGGCGAGGTTTCCTGCGACCTTGACCTGCATCCCCGTCACACCCTCGCGCGAGACGTAGTAGATGAAGCCCGTGCCGCGCTTGACGATGGTGGCGATGCGCGCGTCGGGAGTCGTGGGCGCGACGAGCCAGATGGCGCAGAGGCCGGCGTCACGCATAAGTTGCTCGTAGGTGTCCGCCTCCTCTAGAGGGAGATCGAGGACCAGCAGGCCGTCAACCCCGGCGCGCGCGGCGTCGGCGATGAACTTCGCAACGCCGCACCGGTGCATGAGGTTGAAGTAAACGTAGAAGACAATGGGAAGCTGCGATTCCCTGCGAATGGCCGCGACTGTCTCGAAAAGGCGCGGCGGCGTGGTGCCGCTCTCCAGGCCGCGCTGTGCGGCGAGCTGGTTGACAAGTCCGTCGGCAAGGGGATCGCTGAAAGGGACGCCCAGCTCTAGAATGTCCACGCCGGCGCGATCGAAGGCGAGCGCGAGCTGGCGCGTGGACTCGAGGTTGGGATCGCCCGCGCCGACATAGACGATGAGCGCCTTCTGGCCATCTTGTTGGAGGCGGGCGAAGCGGGCTTCGATGCGATTCATACCCGGCGGATTCTCAGTGTGGCGGGACGGGTGGCAAGGATGGAAACGTCAGGGGGTGGCGCAACGACCGCTGGCACTTGCTCTTCCCTCATGCCTCCATCAGCGACCCTGCAAGAAACTGAGATGCGCCCGCTACTTGAGCTTCTTCAACTCCGCGTCCGTCCACGCGGACTCGCGACCGGCGGTGGCGGCGCGGACTTTCTTCACGAAGTCGGGAGCGACTGGATCATGGTCGTGGTCCCAAGAGCGGCGGAGGAAGGTCATCACGGCGGCGACGGTCTCGTCGTCGAAGGTGCCGTGGCCGGGCATGTCCATGTCCCACTTCTTGCCGAGGACGGTGATGGGGCCGCCGACGCCGTGCAGGATGATGCGCGCGAGGCGATCGGGCGAGCCTGCTACCCACTCGCTGTCCACGAGCGGCGGGGCGAGGCCGTCCTGACCGTAGCCGTGGGCTTGGTGGCACGCGGCGCAGGTGGCCTCGAACATGACCTTCCCGGCGTCGAAGCGCGCCTGCTCGGCTAAGGAGAGCGGCTTGATGACGGGCAGCACCACGCCGGGCTTGCCGGGCCACAGGACGACCTTGTCGAGCTTCTTGGCGGCGGCCTGTATGGCCTTGTCGTCGGACTTCTCCAACGCGGCAAGCGCGGGCGGTTCGGCAGCGAGCTTCACAAGCTTTACGCGGGGAGGCGGCTCGCCCTTTTTTGCGGACGGCGGGTTTACGTTGAGACTCGCGAGGACGGCGTGGGTCTGCCACTTGGGCGTCTCCTTGTGAGTGATTTGCTCAAGCAGCTTGTTCACGCGGTCGCCCCGGGCCTGCTGGAAAACATTCTTCGACAGCGCGCTGATGAAGGCTTCGCCGCCGCCGACTTTGGCTTTGTCTTCCCAAGATTTGTCTGACGCGACGCGGTCGAGCATCTCGACTTCGCGCAGCGCCAGCCCGCTGATGAGCGCGTCGCGGACAAGGGCGTTGGTGCCGGCGTTAAGGGCGAGCACAGCCATTGCGGCCTCGGCGGCGGATTCCTTCGCTTCGCCGAGCGTGAAGGCGAGCTGGACCTGCACGTGGGGATCTTTTGTGTCGGCCAAGGAGACGAGCTTGAGCAGCACCTTGTCCTTGTCCGAGGTCTTCAGCAGGCCGTCGCCGGCGCGCACGGCGGCAGCACGGACCTTGCCGTGCTTCTCCTTGCCCAGCGCGGAAATCAATATGTCGGCGTCCATCTGGCCCATGCCGTCGAGCGTCCACAGCGCGTGCACGCGGGCGCGCGGGTCGGCGGCGGCGAGGGCCATCTCTTTGAGCGGCGCGAGCGCGGCGGCGGGGGATTGCTCGACGAGCAGACGCTGCGCGGTGTCGCGCCACCAGCCGTTAGGGTGCGAGAGGGTGTTGACGAGGTCGGCGGGCTTGGCGGCGGCGAGTTGCGGCCTCAGGCCGGGCGGCTTGCCGGTGTGAACGATGCGGTAGATGCGGCCGCGCTTGATGACCTTGTCGAGGCCGCGATCCTCGGCCTGCTTGCGCAGGTAGCTCGTGAGGAAGACGCGGTGCTGGAGAATGCCGTGATACATGTCCACGAGGTAAAGGCAGCCGTCGGGGCCGGTGTAGGCGTTGACGGGGCGGAAGAGTTCGTCGGTGGAAGTCAGGAACTCGGCTTCCGTGTATGGGTTCGTCCCGGTCAGCTCGCCATTTTGCTCTGTAAGCACCATGCGGCGGACGAAATTTGCCGACGGCTCCGGGATGAAAGCATTGCCTTGAAATTCAGCAGGGAAATTGTCGCCGCGATAAATGACCGGGCCGCACGTCGCGGTGTATTTGGCGAGCGTGCCATCGGGCTTGAGCGTGGCGGCCTGGTAGCCGCGATTGACGCCGGGGTTCACGCGTGCGGGCCAGACGGCTTGGTCCTTCATCGGCTGCTGGGCGAGGCCGGCAGTGGTGCGGAAGAGCGGGTTGCGGAAGTAATACTCGCTCGGCACGTAGTCGGTGCGAAGCTGGTCGGAATTAGAATTGTAGAAGGGGCGGCCCCAGTCGTCCATCGTGAGGCCCCACTGGCCGCGCGAGGTGGTGGCGGAACGCTTCCATTCGTCGTCCACGCGGCGGAAGCGGAGGTTGTGGTTCGCGGAGACAATCCAGTTATTCATCATCCACGTCGGGCTGTTGCCAGTGTGCTCGGGGTTTTTCAAGCCGTTGGGCGCGTAGTTCTTGTCCACCAGCACGGCTTTGCCGGGCTTGAGGCCAGCTTCGATGGGATACCAGTTGAGCGCCGGCGGTTCGCAGACCAGCACGCCACCGTAAGCCAGGCACACGGCGCGGGGCATGACGAGCTTGTCGAGGAAGACGGTCTTCTTGTCCATCTTGCCATCACCGTCGGTGTCCTCCAGCACGCTGATGCGGTTGATGGGTTCCAACTCGCCGGTGGCGGCGGGCGTGTTCATGTAGCTCGGCATCTCGACGACCCACATGCGTCCATCAGCATCCCATTGCATCGCGATGGGCGTCTCGACGAGCGGGTCGGCGGCGACGACCTCGATGCGGAAGCCGGGCGGTAGCTTGAAGGTCTTGAGCGCGTCGGTGGCGGAAAGCGGGGGGGCGGCGGGGATTTTTTCCTTGGGCACGCGCGACTCTTGTTTCTCGCCAGGTTTGTCGCCGTTCTGTGCAAGCGCGAGGGCGGTGGTGAGGAGCAACGCGGACAAGATGCGGGGCAAAATCATTTTGGCGGTCAGAGGTTTGGTCACAGCCGCGATTCAGACGCGACAAGACCGGGGAAGTTACCCGGAAAGACGGCGGGCGCAAGACGGCGACTACTTCACTGCGACTACTTCACCAACGCCAGCGCCACCCCGCCCGCCACGGCGATGACCGCGCCAAGCGTCGAGCGCTTCGAGGGCCGCTCCTGCTCCAGCCAGCGCGAGAACGGCATCACCACCAGCGGCGACAGCGCGACGATGGGCAGCACGACGGCAGACGGCGTCGTCTTGAGCGCCCATTGATAGCAACTCACGCCGAGCGTGGGACCGGCGAGAGCGTTGAAGACTATCCACTTGCCGGACTTCCGCCACTTCTCGGCAGTGGACTGTGTCGGCGATTTGCAGTCGCCGTCAGTGGTTTTATCGCTGCCGAAAAACGGTGACTGCAAGTCGCCCGCGCGGGCGAGAAGGAACTGCCGCTTCACCACCAGCAGCGCAAGGCCAGAGATGATGACGCCCCCGATGATCCGCTGATACGCCGCCGTGACACCGTCCATCGGCTGCTCGGCGAGGCTGCATAGCTCATACGCCTTGCGGCTCAAAACGACGCCCCCGCCCTGCCCTATCGCTCCGAGCACGGCAAAGAATATGCCGACGCCAAACTGCTGCCGCGCCTCGTGCGTCTCATGCGTCGGCGCGAGCGCGAGCGCCACGCCGCTGAGGATTACCGCGCCGCACAGCACCTGCGCCACCGAGAGCGTCGTGCCGAGCCAGAGCCACTCCACCAGCCCTGCAAACGGCGCCGCCAGGCAATGCACGATAAGAATTGTCAGCCGAGAGCCGAGTCGCGGATAAGCTTGAAAAAGCGCCACATCCCCTAACCCGAACCCGATGCACCCGCTCAAGATGAAGATGTAAAACCCGTTGCCCGCCAGCCCCGCGCCAAACGTGTGCGCCATCGCCGCGAGAAAGATCGTGGCCAGCGAGAGCCGCCAGAAGTTCGCCTCCGTGCCGCCCATGAGCTTGGCCACCCGCGCGCCAGAGACGGCGGAGAAGGCGAACATGATTGCCGCGAGAATGGCACCAAGCACGGGGCGTGGTGGTAGGGCCAGCCCGCCGCGAAGTCACGCGAATTGCCACGGAATTTCTTTACCTCAACGCGGGTTGCCGGCTACAAATCCGTCCGCTCCAACCATGCTTTGGCTGCGGGCCAACTTGATGACATGAGCCGGGACATGCAGATGCAGCGCTGGGAGTTGAAATACATCATCCCAGAGGATACCGCGCGGGCCGTGCGGCGGTTTGTCAGCTCCTACACCATTCTCGATGACTACGGCGTCGGGAAACCGCACAATTCCTACCCGATCCACAGCCTTTACCTCGACTCCGAGGCGCTCACGATCTACTGGCATACGATCAACGGGAATAAGAACCGCTTCAAACTCCGCCTCCGCTTTTACGACAACGAGCCGGAGTCGCCGGTCTTCTTCGAGATCAAGCGCCGGATGAACAACGCCATTCTCAAGCAGCGCGGCGGCGTGCGGCGCAAGTCCGTGGACTACATCCTCGCCGGCCACCTGCCCCAGCCCGAGCACCTCGTCAAGCAGGGCAGTCCCAAGGAACACGTCGCCCTCCAGCGCTTCAGCCAATACCTGAAGGAATACAAGGCCGTCCCCAAAGCCCACATCCACTACCTGCGCGAAGCCTGGGTCAGCCCGCACGACAACTCTCTGCGCGTCACCTTCGACCGCAACGTCCTCATTTCCGCCGAGCCGACGGCCCGGCTCGAGACCGACCACGTCAATCCCACGTGCGTCTTCGGCAAGGATGTCGTGCTCGAGTTCAAGTTCACCGGCCGCTTCCCGGACTTCCTGCGCGAGTGCACCCGCGTCTTCGGCCTCACCACGACCACGGCGGCCAAATACGCCGATGGCATCGCGCTCAAGGGAGAAAAGTATTTCGGCTGGCACAACGCCCTCCAGCACATGCGCGTCAAGAAACCGCTGGAGGAGTTCGACGACTCGCACGTCTTCTACGAGGAAGTGCGCGCGACCAAGACTCTCTTCTGAGGCCAGTTTTTCCTCGCAATCCCAAGCCCAATCTTAATTCTCCTCCCAGTTCCTAACCAAAAAACTATCGCATGAACGAGTGGATCTTTTTCCAAGGCGACGCCTCGCTGGCGCCGCCCAACATCCCCGCCGTCGTCCTCGGCCTGCTGCTGTCCTTCCTGCTGGGCCAGACGCTTGCGTGGACCTACATGCTCACGCACGCAGGCCTTAGCTACTCGCGCTCGTTCGTCAACGCCCTTGTCGTCACGCCCGTCATCGTCTCGCTGGTGATGACCGTGCTCTCGAACAACATCGTGACCGCGTTCGGCATGATGGCAGTGTTTGCCATCGTGCGGTTCCGCAACATTCTCCGCGACACGCTCGACACCACGTTCGTGCTCACGTCGATCTTTATCGGCATGGGCTGCGGCACGCAGAAGTTCTCCACCACCGTCGTCGGCGCGGGCATCATCTTCGTGCTGATGGTTTACCTGTGGTTCACGAACTTCGGTGCGCGCCACCGCTACGACCTCATCCTGAACCTCCACTGGGCGCGCTCGCCCGGTGAACTAATGGAACTCAGCAACCTGCTTGAGCGCCACGCCCGCCGCGTCCACCTCGCCAGCCAGCGCTCGCACCAAGGCTACGAGGGCGCGGACTTCTCCTTCCGCCTCATGCTCCGCGACCCCGCGCGCGCCGACGAGATGATCAGTGAAATCACCGCCCTCGAAGGCGCTTCGCAGATCACCACCCTCAAGGCCGAGGACGAATCGGAGCTGTAACCACCCGCTCGCAAGCACAGGCCCGCGCAGCCGCGTTTGCGCGGGCTTTTCCATTGGCTTGGAAGGTGAGCTGCCGGGCCGGGCCGGGCGCAGCTCAGTTTGTCCCGAACTCCGCACTAGAATGGGGAGCGCACGCGGCCCGCGTGCCGTTTTCGGCGGCCCACCCAAACCTTCGTGGCACTCACTACCTTCCCAGTGCAGGAAAAAGTTAGCGCGACGAAGTTTTCGGCGGGCCGCCGAAAACGGCACGCCAGCGGCGTGCGCTCCCCTGGCTGCGGGCTTCGTTCGAGCCTGACTTCGGCGTTCGGGTTGATTGCAACCGAGTTCTGCGTGCCGGGCGGTTCTCCCCCACCCCAGCCCTCTCCCGCTGGGAGAGGACCCACGCGTCGCCGAGGCTCGCGATTTCGGCCCCTGAACCGGCGCGCGACCGGTCCCCGGTCGCAGCACAGGGGAGGGTCAGGCAGCGTTCGGAATATCCCGGCGCGCTCGGGCGTGCGGAGCTGCTGCGGGCGGGGACCGCCCGCGCGCCGGGCGAAGGCCGGCACCGCTGGAGGTTCATGGGTAGCCACCACGGCCCGAAAGCCGCGCATTGGGACCATAAACCAAAGACAGGAAACCCAAAGATTAGGGGCGGACAAAGAATCCCAAGCCCATCTTTGTCCGCCCCTAATCTTTGGGTCCTCCTCGGGAGGTTCATGGAGAGGGAGCACGCAGGCCGCATCCCGGCGAACGGGAGCGCTCGGGTTCACGAGCCGGCGTGGAGCGCCCTCCCTCTCCCTCGGAGCAACGGTGTTAGTTTGCAAGTTGGAATTTTGGGTTGCTGAGGAGCCGGTTCATGAGGATGACCAGTTTGCGCATGCAGGCCACGAGCGCGACTTTGGGCTTCTTCCCCGCCGCCCGCAGCTTCAGATAAAAAGCTTTGAGGATGGCGTCGTGGCGCACAGCGCTCAGCGCGGCCATGTAGAGTGCGCAGCGCACGGGCTTGCGCCCTCCGGCGATGTGGCGGCCCCCGGTTTGCTGGCCGCTGTCGCGGTTGAAGGGGGCGACCCCGGCCAGGGCGGACGCGGCGGCATCGCTGATGTGGCCCAGCTCCGGCAGTTCGGCCAGCACGGTGGCGGCGGTCACGGCCCCGACCCCGGGAATGGCGTCGAGCCGCTGGGCCCGCACTTTGAGAGCCTCATCGGCGGCAATGATTTCGGCCAGGGCGGCGTCGCAGGCGGCGACTTGCTTTTCCAGGAGTCGGCGCAGGTCGCGGGCCTGGCGCAGGGAGAGTGGGTCCAGGTAGTGGGCGCAGCGGTTGGACTCGGCCGTGAGGGTGGTGAGGAGCTGCCGGCGCCGGGTGGAGAGTTCGGCCAGGCGGGCTTGCTGGGGCGTGGGGGCCGCCGTGGCGGCGGGTTGGAAGGTGCGGCCGTAGGCACTGAGCACGGCGGCATCGATGGGGTCGGTCTTGGCGCGCTGGCCCTTGGCTTTGGCGAAGTGGCGGACGCGTCCGGCTTCGACGATGCTGACGGGGACTTGGGCGGCGTGGAGGGCCCGCACGGCGGGTTGTTCATAGCCGCCGGTGGCTTCACAGACAACGTGCGCACCGGGATGGGGGCGCAGGAGTTTGAGGAGTTGGGCGTGCCCTTTGGCATCGTTGGCCAGGGCGTGGGATTGGCCGGCGAGATCGAGCTGCAAGGAATCCTTGGCTACATCGAGGCCGACATGGAGGATGGACGGGTTGTTCTGACTCATACTTGCGAGGATACGAGCCCCTCCGGCTGCAGGCCGGAGTGCTCAGGCAACGGTTCGAGTTTGGACCAACAGGCACACGCGGGACAGGCTCCGAGACGCCTCACGTTTACACGTAGGCTAGGGCGGAACGTCCCCGCGCGCGCCGCCGCCTTCCCCCCTGCAGGGGGGAAGGCGGCTCCATCTTCCCGTTCGGCTGAAGGCCGCACAAGGAAGACGAAAAACAATATACAAGGGAGAGGGCCGGGGTGAGGGTGAAAACGTGCGGGGTTTCGTGGGCAACGAACTCACCGCCCGCGCCGTTGCCCGGCAAGGAACTGAGCTGCGCCCGGCCAAGCAAGGCTGCTGAATACCCGTTTGCAGGCCCCAGTCAGCAATGCACCATGCTACTTTCGACTCGGTCCGCGCCCTCCCTGCCGCAGCGCGCCTTCACCCTGATTGAGCTGCTCGTGGTCATCGCCATCATTGCCATCCTCGCCGGGATGCTGTTGCCCGCGCTGGCCAAGGCCAAAGCCAAGGCCGTCGGTAGCCAGTGCTTGAACAAGCACAAACAAATTGCCTTGGCCTATAAGCTCTACGCGGACGATTACGATGGCGTTTTGGTGCCACTCGATTCTCCCGGCTTCCCTTCAGCCCCCGCCCTCGTCGTGCGCAACCCAGCCACCCCGAATACCTGGTGGCCTGACCAGCTCAAGCGTTTTTCAGCTGCCGACAAGCTGCTGTTCCAATGCCCCACGCAGCCCAAGGGCTGGACCTCAAATGACTTCGGCATCGGCTTGAGCACGCCCCAGCTGGGCTGGGTAAATCCCGCCAGCAGGCTCCGTGAAATCAACGTCAACAAGCCCAGTGAAACTGTGGCGTTCGCCGATTCTGCTTTTGGGGTGCCGGCTTCGTGGGCAACTGAGACCGACCCGGCAAAATGGCAGGGTCAGCAAGGCTCGACGGTCAATCCAAACGAGCGAATCAGCTTCGACACCCCAGCGCCGGGCGGAAGTTTCAACCAGCCCTTCTCTCGCCGTGTGATTAGCCGCCATCAAGGGAAGACCTCCACCGGCTGGGTGGATGGACATGCCGAAACGACGTTGACGAGGTCCCTAGGCTTTCTGGTGGCCGGCACCGCTACGCCGAACACCGTCGGGGCTCCGGATGCCAAGTGGGATTTGGAGTAAGCAGCCCGGGCGCTCGCACCGGCCGCTTCCTCAAGTCCATGACTGCAACTCTCATGCGCCCTGCCACCCAATCCCGCCGCCACTTCCTCCGCACCAACTCCGCATTGCTTGCGTTGCCTTGGCTCGAAAGCCTCGCCGGAGCTGCCCCGTCCGCCCCGCCGCGCCGGCTCGTCAGCATCTGCACGAACTTCGGTCTCTACGGCCCGTCGTTCTTCCCTGAGCAAGCCGGGCGCGACTACCAGCCCAGCGAGTATCTGAAGGTGCTCGGTGACCTCCGCAGCCAGTTCACCGTCTGCTCCGGCATCGCGCACCCGGAGATTGGCGGCGACCACGCGTCCGAGGCGTGCTTCCTCACCAGCGCCAAGCACCCCACCGCCGGCGGCTTCCGCAACAGCGTCTCGCTCGACTTCCTCGCCGCTCGGCACGTCGGCCCCGCCACGCGCTTTCCGCTGCTCACGCTCTCCACGCAGGATGGCAGCCCGCTCACGCACACCACCAGTGGCGCGGGCGTGCCGGCGCTTTACAAGCCCTCCGAGATTTTCGCCCGCCTCTTCCTCGCCGGCAAAGCCCGCGACATCGAACTCGAAATGGCCCGCCTGAAGCGCGGCCAGAGCGTGCTCGACCGCATGGGCTCGAGATTCGCCTCGCTGAAAACCCGTCTCAGCGCCCACGACCAGCAGCAGGTCGCCGACTACGCCGAGGCGGTGCGCGACATGGAGAAGCAGCTCCACGCCGACGAAGCCTGGGTGCAGAAGCCCAAGCCCGTCGTCGAGGAAGCCCCGCCCTCCGACGCCCTCGACCGCAGCGACAACATCGGTCGCGCCCGCATCATGCTCGGTCTCGCCAAGCTCGCGATCCAGACCGACTCGACGCGCGTCGTCACCGTCTTCATTCGCGGCATGGATCTGAAGCCGCCCATCGAAGGCATCTCCGAGGATCACCACGGGCTTTCCCACCACGGGCGGAACCAGGCGAAGATTGACCAACTCCGCATCATCGAGCGCGCGAAGATGGGCGTCTTCCGCGACTTCCTCGCCGCCTTGCGCGACACGAAGGAAGGCGCGACCAGCCTGCTCGACCAGACGCAAGTGCTCATCGGCAGCAACCTCGGCGACGCCAGCAGCCACAACACCAGCAACCTCCCCATCCTCCTCGCCGGCGGCGGCTGGAAGCACGGGCAACACATCGCCGGCGACCGCAAGAACAACACGCCGCTCGGCAAGCTCTTCGTCAGCATGCTCCAACGCCACGGCGTCGAGGCCGACCGCTTCGGCACGGGCGTCGGGACGCTGGATGCGCTGGTTTGAAAGACCGACTCGCCGTGACCACCGAGACACGATGACCACAGAGGATTTGTCTTCTGCCGCTGCTCCGTGTTCATCGCGTCTCTGTGGTCTAACTCCCGTGCAATTCTTCTCGGAATGAAACCCCTTCTCATCCTCTGCCTCCTCGCGCCGCTCGCCGTCGCCCAGGACGCCGCCTCGACTTTCCGCGACCGCGTCCAGCCGTTGCTGAAAACCTACTGCACCGAGTGCCACGCCGGCGCGAAGCCCAAGGCCGGCATCCAGCTCTCTGGCCCACGCACCGCCGACCAGTTCGACACCGAGCGCGACCACTGGTTCCGAGTGCTCGACGCGCTTGAGGCCGGCACCATGCCGCCGAAGGAGGAGCCGCAGCCCAAGCCCGCCGAACGCGCGGCCCTCGTCGCGTGGTTGCGGGGTGATTTCACCGCCACCCTGCTCGCCAAGCAGCGTGCCGAGGGCCGCAGCAAGCTCCGCCGCCTCAGCCGCACCGAGTATTCCAACACCATCCTCGACCTCTTCGGCGTGAAGCCCACCGTCGGCCTCAATCTCCCGACCGACGGCCGCGTGGACGGCTACGACAAGGTCGCCGCCGCGCTCCCGCTCTCCGCGTCCGGTGCCGCCGGTTACTTCAAGATGGCCGACGACATCCTCGCACGGATGCTTCGTCCCATTCCCAAGACTCCGCCCAAAGCTGTCGCGAAGCCCCGTGCTCCCGACCTCCTCGACGACCTGCTCGGCGAGAAAAAGTCCGACACAACCAAGACCGCACCCGCGAGCCCATTCGACCCCGCGCGCACCGTGCGAGCCATTGCCTTTGGCAGCGAGCAGTCGAAAGGACACATCCTCGAAATGCCCGACGGCACGAAAGTCAGCTTCAACACCGACACCACCTCCGGCCCGTTGCGTGGCTTCGGCGGCCCGCGCAACCCCGGCATGCACCGCCTGCGTCTCTCCGTCTATGGCTACCAGACCGACAAGCCGCTCCCCTTCGGCATCTACGCCGGCCACACGGGTGCTTACCCCCAAATCATCGAACTCATCGCCGTGCTCGAAGCCCCACCCGGCAAACCCGCCATCATCGAAACCGAAGTCTATCTCCGCACCAGCGACCTCAACGACCTCGCGGCCCTCGGCGACAACTTCCGTCTCGTCCCCTTCGGCCTCGGCGTCCCGGTGCCGAAGAACACCCAGGCCAGCAACGCGCGCGGCCCCGGCCTCGCCGTGCAGTGGGTGGAAATCGAGGAGCCGGAGCTGCCCCTCGCCGGTGACCGCTGGCTGCGCGCTGACTTCCGCACCGCGCTCGCCGGCGGCTTACAGAACCGCGACACGTTTCTGAAGGCCGCCGAAGCCACGTTCAAACGCATCACCCCACGCCTCTTCCGCCGCGACCCGACCGCTGACGAACTCGCGAAGCTAAACCTCCGTTTC
>SXGU01512593.1_pt1 | contig 34098 bp, 36 predicted proteins | sample 3174531 | NCBI WGS metagenome assembly SXGU01 (sample SAMN11356863, study PRJNA531348) | freshwater metagenome | isolation source: freshwater sample F1-140 | place: China: Fuxian Lake, Yuxi | collected 2017-12-25 | reverse complement strand
TCTTAATCCTGCTTGCGTTGCTTCCTGCCCGAGTGGTGCGATTTATAAGCGCGAGGAAGACGGAATTGTTCTCATTGACCAGGAAAAATGTCGCGGTTGGCGGATGTGTGTTTCGGCTTGTCCTTACAAAAAAATCTATTTCAACTGGGAATCGGGCAAATCAGAAAAATGCACATTTTGCTATCCGCGCATTGAAAATGGCGAACCAACTGTTTGCTCCGAAACCTGCGTAGGGCGGATTCGCTATCTCGGAGTTCTGCTATATGATGCGGATAAAATTGAAGCAGCTGCTTCAGTTGAAGATGAGCAAAATCTTTATCACGCTCAGCTTGAAATGTTCCTAAATCCTAACGATCCAGAAGTTATTAAGGCGGCGCGGGCAGAGGGAATCCCTGAAAGCTGGCTGGAAGCAGCAAAAAAATCACCTGTTTATAAAATGGCGATGGAATGGAAAGTGGCGTTCCCTTTGCATCCTGAATATCGCACTTTGCCTATGGTATGGTATATTCCGCCGCTTTCACCAATTCAAAATGCAGCAGCTAGTGGCGATATGGGGATGAACGGTATTATTCCTGATGTAAAAAGCCTTCGCATTCCGCTTAAATATTTGGCTAATTTGCTCACTGCTGGTGAAGAAAAACCAGTGCGGATTGCACTAGAGCGAATGCTTACCATGCGTGCTTTCATGCGCGGAAAACATGTGGATGGTGTTGATAATTCTGAACTACTGGCACAAGTTGGTTTAAGCAAGCAAGAAGTTGAAGAAATGTATCGTTATATGGCGATTGCCAAGTATGAAGATCGTTTTGTTATTCCAACTTCACATCGTGAATATGCAGAAAATACTTTTGACATGAAGGCTGGCTGTGGCTTCTCGTTCGGCAATGGTTGTTCGGGTGGTAACTCGCAGGCAAATATGTTCAGCAAACCAAAACGCAAAAACTTGTTTGGGGGGGCTCATGTTGGATAATAAAGCAAAAACCTTCAAAGCACTCGGCATTTTCCTGTGGTATCCTAAGGAAGAATGGCTAGCAGGTAGCAATGATTTAGTTGATTTGATAGAGAGCGAAAAACTGCTTTCTGCTAATGATACAAAAGCAATTCGTGCTTTTGCGGAAGATTTCAAGACACAGGATATTTTTAACCTGCAAGAGGAATATGTAAATTCATTTGATCGGATAAAATCTCTTTCCCTTCATCTTTTTGAGCATATTCACGGCGACTCTCGTGATCGCGGGCAGGCAATGGTTGACTTGGCAGAGCGTTATCAAGAGCTAGGATTCGCGCTTGATGCCAGAGAACTTCCTGACTATTTGCCTGTGTTCTTGGAATATCTCTCCTTGCTTCCAAAAGAGCAAGCATTAGAGGAAATTGCCGAAACTGCACATATTTTGGTAGCTATCGGCAAACGCCTTGCTGAACGAGGAAGCTCGTATAGTGCAGTCTTTAATTGCTTGATTAGGCTGGCTGGAAGTGAGCCTGCAAAAGTAGAAAAAATCATCGGAGCAGAAATACTTTCCTTCGCAGAGCTAGACAAAGAATGGGAAGACAAACCGATTGAATTTTTGGGCGCAGAAGCTCCACAGGATGGTGGATGTTCTAGCGGTGGATGCAACGGTGGCGGTTGCGGTAGCAAAAAACAACAAGGAGCATGTGCATGAGCGATTATTATTTTTCATTTTTCTTTGGTTTGTATCCCTATATTTGCATGACCGTTTTGGTGCTGGGAACGCTTATTCGCTATGACCGCGAGCAATATAGCTGGCGCGCTTCATCAAGTCAGATTCTTGCCGATAAAGGGCTTACTATTGGCAATATAATGTTCCACCTTGGCGTGATTTTTATTTTCTTCGGGCATCTGGTGGGGCTGCTTACGCCACACTCTTTATATGAACATTTTATAACTGCTGAGCAAAAACAACTGCTTGCCATTATTGCAGGCGGTATCGCTGGAACAATTGGTTTTATCGGGCTAACTATTCTGGTCTTTCGTCGTTTATTGGTGGATAGAATCCGTGCAACTAGCACCAAAAGCGATATTGCGGTGTTGTTGATTTTATGGATACAAATAACGCTAGGGCTAATCACCATTCCTTTTTCTTTGGCACATCACGACGCTGGCATAATGCTAAACCTATCACAATGGGCGCAACATGTGCTTACCTTCCGTAGTGGTGCAGCTGATTATATCATGGGAACAGACTTGGTGTTTCAAATCCATTTGATTTTGGGTATGACCATTTTCTTGCTATTTCCATTTACTCGCCTTGTTCACATGTTAAGCGTACCTGTAAAATATATCGGCAGACCTTATCAGGTGGTGCGTAGCCGAAAAGCAAGGAGATAATTATGCCAAAAGCAAAATCATTAGGCTGGATATTATCAGCTTATATGCTTTCAGCCTGTGTAAATTCTTCTCCTTCATTCGTTACAGCAGACGAGGCAGGAAACAGCCTGACTAAAATCTCTGCTGATGGCAACAGGCAAACTATTCCACTTACTGTTGCACCACATAATGTTCAGGCAAGTACTGATGGTAAATTATTACTGGCAACTGGTATGATGGATATGACGGCAGGTGCAAAAAATCATTCCTCTGCAATGATGGGTGAACTGTTGGTAATAGATACTGATTATTTTAACAGTGAAGCAGTTCGTTATATTCCACTTGGTGAACATTTGGCTCATGTAGTTACGAATAAATCTGCTGAAATAGCATATATTACAGACTCTGCTAATAACCGTGTAGCCGTGCTTGATATTGCTTCTGGTAAGGTGCTAAATTGGATAAGAGTTGGAGCTTTTCCACATGGAATTCGCCTCAATTCTGTTAAGGGTGAGTTTTATACGGCAAATCTAAAAGATAATACAATTTCTATTGTTGATATTGCGAGCAATAAGGAAACCAAGCGTATAATAGTAGGAAAAATGCCAATTCAGGTGGCAGTTTCACCAGATGGAGCAAAGCTGTATGTTACACTTGCAAAAGATACTGCGGTTGCGGTTATAGATTTACAAACTCGCAAAAAAACCAAAACTATAAAAGTAGATAATACTCCTGCACAAATCTATGCAGATTCACTTGGTCGCTATATGTATGTTGCCAATCAGGGCAGTAAAACCAATTCTGGTAATACACTTTCAGTTATTGATATTGCCACAGATAAAATAATAAAAATCATTCATACTGGGAATATGCCCCATGGTGTTGTTGCTAGTTCTGATGGGCAGTTTGTTTATGTAACAAATATGGCGGACAATAGCGTATCAAAAATTGATGCGAATAGTTTTGAAGTTTTACAAACTTATGCAGTGGGCAAATTACCTAACGGAATCACCCTTATAGAAAGTGAGAAATAATCATGCCTGTAATCGTGAATAATGTGGAAATAACTGATGAGCAGGTATTTCGTGAAATGCAACATCACCCTGCAAAAAATCATGCCGTTGCTATGCAGTTGGCGGCAGAAGCTCTCACCATTCGTGAAATTTTGTTACAGGAGGCGGTGGCTATGGGAATTGCAGAAGGTGACAAACAAAATATAGACGAACCGCTTGCCGACGATGAGCGAATTCAAAAATTGTTAGATGCCGTAATAAAAATTCCTGAGCTTGACGAGCTTTCCTGCCGCAGATTTTATGATAATAATCTGCATAAATTCACTAAATCAGGTGTGGTAAGCGAGTTCGATGAAGTTAAATCTGTAATTGCCGAATATCTGCATAACACATCATGGCAAACCGCTGTTCAACAATATATAAAGATTTTGGTTGGCAAAACCAAGCTAGCAGGAATTGAGCTTGAGGGAGTTGATAATCCACTGGTACAGTAAAAAAAATCCAAAATAAAAAGGCGGGGAGAATTTTCTCCACCGCCTTTTTTGTTGTCGCTTATTACAGCTTAAAACTTAACCTGAACATAAGGCATAACTTTTACCGTATCCGTATAAAGTTGGTCTGCATTATAACTTCCAGCTTTAATACCAACGGTGTAGTATTTCTCAAAGGTTTGCTCTAACAGACCGTCCCACTCTGTGCCGTAATTGCTATTGCCCCGTTCTGCGGAAAAATCATGATATACGATGGTTGCTTTCGTTCCGTTCAGCCATTTATTTTCTGACTTCGCAGTGTAGGTTATCCCAACATTTGCGTCCACCAAACCATTCGCAGGCGTAGTCAGGAATTTATCCACCCAACCATCAAACGCATGGTTTGTTCCTAGTGCAAACTGCACCGCCTGCGTGCCATTGCCTTCAATTGATTCATATTGTCCTTTAAGGGTGAATTGCCCATAAGCCACGGCTGGTTCAATTGAATAATAATCAAGGTTATAGTTAGCGGTATTATCCGCATAATCGCTTTGACGGGCATATTCCAAGTTTAACAGACCTGTGAAATCTCCGCCTAATTTTTGCTTGCCTTCAAACCTTGCGCCAAAAGTTTCCGTGGAAAGAGTCGGCGCATCAGGAATATCCAGCAAATAGCTATAGCCAGTGATTTTACCAAAAGGCAAGCCCGCATAAGAGGCATTAATAAGATGGATATTGGCTTTGTTCCAAATCCCATTATTAGCCCCTGAAGTTGACGCTTCCGTGCCAAAAATTCGGTTCACTTGGTTGGAATAAGCGTAAAATAGCGTGGTGTCCTTGATGGAATTATTCTTAACGCTTACTGCATCAAAAGTCTGGTCATTCTGCCGCCAACCGACCGCGCCAACGAAGCGTTGGTTGTCCAAGTTAATCAACTGCCGACCAGCGGTGATATTAGTGTCAGGCACGCCAGTATAGCTAAGTTGCAAGCGATTCAGTCCAGTATTCTGCGGATCTGCCACTGTCGGGTATGTTGTTCTGCCGTTTATGGTGTCATTATAGCGTTCATTGCCAATAGAGGATATATTTTCCACTTCTACCAAGGCACTAAAATCATAAAACTTGCCAGTTTCATAACCAAGGCGAGTGCGGATAGTGTTGGCATTGGCGTCATTTGCGACACCATCTTGACTTACAAATTCATAACGATAGCGTGCGTCAAATATTGGCTTGCCTTCGGTAAGTGCTTTCACAAAATCATTTTGTACGACGGCTGGCGCAGGCGCAGCAGCTTCTTTTGCCTTGTCTTTCGTTACAGGCGCAGCAAAAGCAACGCCGCCCGAGAACAACATAGTGGTGGAGCATAAAGCGATATATAGTGAAGTTTTACTCATAACAAACCCTTCTAAAAGTGAATACTGCCAGCATCTAGGAACAAATCAGCAAATTGGCAATTGATCTGGCTCAAGTACCTGAAATTTTATTAGATTTACAGTTCATGGAATAATATACATTTAGAAAAGATGTCATAATGGAATGTCCGATAAGCAAAATAATACACGATATAAAAGAACAAAAAGCTCCATCTACGATGTCCGCACCATATGGCATGTTGTTATTCACCCAAGGTTTTAGGCCATTTTTTTTATTTGGTGCAATGTTTGCTGTTTTTGCCATCAGCTATTTCATTTTATTCTTATCTGGCACGATAGAAAATCTGCCAAGCAGGTGGGATATTATTTCATGGCATAGACACGAAATGCTCTTTGGATTTTCGGGGGCAATAATCGCTGGTTTTTTATTCACTGCCGTTCCAAATTGGACAGGGCAGCAAACTCCAAAAGGATTTTTACTCGCCATGATTGTGCTATTATGGGGCATGGGGCGGATTTTTGTATTCAGCTCAATATATCTTCCCACCATGCTTGTCGCAGCGGCGGATATATCATTTTTTCTTGCGTGTATGCTGGGCATTATGCCCGCACTGATAAAATCGCACAACCATCGCAATTACATATTTTTGGTATTCCTAACTTTACTAGTATTTGCAAATGGGCTTACTCATTTTGGAAATGCTGATACGGGGATATTGCTAGCACGAAACATTATACTTCTAATGATAATTATAATCGGTGGGCGGGTGATACCATTTTTTACGCAGAACTCTCTGGGTATTACTATTTCACGCAACCACCATATTGAGCATTTAGCTATATTTTCTACAGCGTTATCCTTCATAACTGAGGTATTTGGAGCAAATAATACAATAATAGGTGTATGTTTTCTAGTAGCAGCAATTGCAAATGCGCTACGCCTTTCGCAATGGCAAAGTTTCAAAACCTTCCGTGTTCCGCTTACATGGATACTACATATCGGCTATACATGGATCACTCTCGGTTTGGCATTGAAATCTGCATATTATCTAGGATTTGCACTACCCGCATCAATTGCAACCCACGCCCTCACGGTTGGTGCGATTGGCTCGTGGACGCTAGGAATGATGTCGCGGGTATCTCTTGGACATAGTGGCAGACCATTGGTTGTGAAAAGAATTATGGTATTTGCGTTTTGTTCTATTTTTATTACGGCAATTGTGCGGGTTTTCGTAGTTTGGTTATTCCCAAAATTTACCGTGCAGTGGCTAGAAATAGCCAGCTTGCTGTGGATCTCAGCATTTGGTATATTTGTTTATATATATGCTCCGATACTTACTCGTCCAAAAATATGCTCTGAAAGATAATATAATCTTACATTGATAATGTGGCATAATTTTGACTGGTTGCGGTCGATTTGGCCATAACATGTATAAGGAGTTTCTATTAAATACACTTTTTGGCTATAATACCCACTTTATAGCAAAATCGCTTTATTTTACCCGTTTTATTGCCTAAATTGCCAAAGATGTTCATATTCCTTTTCCATAGCAACACAGCCTTACAGCAAGTTTTGCACTTCGGTCTAGAACTGGGGTGATTTTTTTGACATATTTCTGCAATCATTAAGAGTAGCTATTAGCCTTAGAATCATTTGCCATCATTCGTGGCTGTTTGTCCCGCAATTGTCCCACACGGGACATTTTGGGACAATTGGTTTGAATGCCAAATATGCGGTTTGAATTAAATAAATGAGCCTATATTCGCGGTTGGTGCGTGATGAGGGAAATACGGGCGGGTTTGCTCAAAATGTCTTTTGGTAAAACATGCGCCAACCATAGCTATTATTATGGTTATTAATTGACTTTTAATAGGTTTGTAGCTATAATGATAGACATATGATAAAATTGCCCCAAGAGATTATACAGGAAATTGCAGCCCGTGCGAAAGCGCGGAGGCTTGCTCTTGATTTGACGCAAAAAGGCTTGTCCTCCCGCTCAGGCGTGCCACTTGGCACACTCAAACAATTTGAGCATACGGGCAAAATTTCTCTTGAGTCATTGCTTGCTCTGTCACTCGCGCTGGGTACTAGCCATGAGTTCGATGAACTATTTGCTACCGCACAATCAAGCACAGGTGTATCGCTTGATGAGCTTATGAAAACACCGAAGCAGCGCAAGCGTGGGAGTGTCAAATGACATATAAACCCGTGTCCATCGTACATGTCAGCCTTAATTTTGGCAGCACTTCTTATAAAGTGGGAAGGCTTGCGCTAGTGAAGCGCAAAATTTATTTTGAGTATGATTCTGCTTTTTTAAGATCTGGGCTGGATATTTCGCCGCTTAAGTTACCAAAACAGGATGGTGCAATCCCCTGTGATGATGCAGTATTTGAGGGGTTATTTGGTGTGTTTAATGATAGCCTTCCCGATGGATGGGGGCGATTATTGCTTGATCGTCAGGTGCGCAAACACGGCATAGCACCCGAGCAGCTCACGCCGCTAGATCGGCTTACACATATAGGCAGCTTTGGTATGGGGGCACTCAGATACGAGCCTGATACTAGCGAGCATTCTCACCATGCTGATGCTATTAGTCTAGATAAGCTAGCCGCAGAAACTGGAGAAGTTTTGGAAGGCGAAGCAGGTGATGTGTTCGCAGAGTTACTGGGACTTTCTGGTTCATCGGCTGGTGCGCGTCCCAAGGTAATGCTTGGCGTAAGTGCGAGCAAGAAAAAGCTGATTCATGGGCAACAAGAACTTCCCAATGATTACGCACATTGGATGGTAAAGTTTGCTTCTTCCTCGGATGCTAAAGACATCGGCGCGATTGAATATGCCTACAGCCTGATGGCTCGTGCGGCGGGTCTGGAGATGATGCCGACATATTTATTCCCTGCCCAAAAAGGTGCGGGCTATTTCGGCGTAGAGCGTTTTGATCGCATTGGCGACCAGCGATTACATATGCACACAGTGTCCGGTCTTATTCATGCCGACCACCGACTTCCCTCGCTGGATTATGAACAGATTATGCGGGCAACACTGTTGCTTACGCGTAATGTGAAAGAGTTGGAGAAAATACTACGGTTTGCGGCTTTTAATGTATTCGCTCATAACCGCGACGATCACGCAAAAAATTTTAGCTTCCTGATGGATGAAAAAGGCAACTGGCGTGTAGCTCCCGCCTATGACCTTACTTTCTCAAGCGGTCCAGCTGGTGAACATAGCACTACAATTATGGGTGAAGGAAAAAAACCCAGCAAAAAGCATTTGCTGATACTTGCAGAAAAATTTGGCATCGCAAAACCGCTTGCAAATACCATCATTGATGAAGTGCAAGACGCTGCGTGGCAGTGGCCAATTTATGCCGAAGAAGCAGGCGTTACCAAAACATCGAAGAAAATCATCGCTGATGTTATCAATAGCTAAACTTTAATAAGAATGTTTTTGTAAGCCCCTTGCTAAAGGTTATTTGCGGCTATTATTATAATTATATTCCCCATTTTATCGCATAAATCGCTTTATTTTACCCGTTTTATTGCGTACAATAAGACATGGAGAGGTTTTTATGCCCCTATGCAAGGAATTCGCCTCACTTTTCCTGATGACACGCTGCTGGCGGATTTGAAGGTGAACTAACCATGCAAAATTATAAACTCCTTAGGCTCTTTGCCAGATTCCCAAATAAAACTTTTTAGACGCTCAAAAGCTATACCTTCTAGCTTAAGATCCTCTGATTGAGTTGCAAGAACCATTGTTTTTGCAATATCAATCCCAAATTTAACAGATGGGTTATTTTCGTATTGCGTTTTAAGTTTAGAAAAAACATCTAAATGAGTGTTTCTGCATAAAACTATAGTATCTCTCATATGTTCAATTGAACCATCATGATCTATAGCCGATTGCCACACTCCGTTCGCAGAAGCACGCACCTGTGCAAAAGCCTTGTCTGTCATACGGGTGTTGTTAATTTTTAAGAAGATTTCTTTTAAGCTTCCTTTGGCAAGAGACCACCAAAAAGCTCTTCTATCACCATATACAGATACATCACTACCATTTGAATCTATAAGGCAAGAACAAATCTTATCATCATATCCTTCATGCTTGGATCTTACTATAAAGTAAGCGAAAACACACTCTGTAACATCTGGTGGGATTTGTTTTATAACATCATCTTTAAGCAAACTGTTAGATATTTGTTCTCCATTGCTTTTTTTTAATATAATAACCCCATCTTTTGTTCTTACTATGCTGACTTCTTCTTCAAAACCATTTAGTTCCGTTATGTCACCATCCACATTAAAAGAACGCAATTTTCCATTATCGCTTTGTTCTCTCAAATCTTGAGATACTCCGAACACCTTCCAAATCGTATCAACCTGCTTTTCAAAAGTTCGTTTTTCTATCTTTTTCTTCAACCAACCAAACATAGATTTCTGTCCATAATTGTTTTTTCTAATCATAGCCACTATGAAATATTTAGTAGCAATTGCAATCTTTTTAAATGGCTACGAACTCTCATAGGGTATTATACCTACATTTAATAAGGTTGAAATCGCAAAGTCAAACTTTGTATTTTCAACCTTAATTTAAGAAAAAATACCCTCAAGTTCACTTAACATTTCTGCAATAGCAGAACGCCAAATAATTCAGAAAAGCGACGCTTGAGCATTCAAATCCTTATGTTGCGGCAATTCCAACTCTGGAACTTTTACTCCTAGCGCATCTTGCAACCACTGCGCCACCATGCGTCGGTGACACCAATCGTCAGGTTTGTGGTCTGGGTAATGCTCATGACAGAGCAGCACAGGCTCATGATTAGTGGCAAGTGCGTGCAATTCATCCCACACTTTTTGCGGATTTAGTGGCGATAGTATTTTATTGAAATATCGCTCGCGATAGGCGGCATAATTTTTATAAGCAGGTTCAAAAAGCCATTTCTTTGGCGCAAGCACAGGGTAATATTTCAATCCATCAAGCACATGCTTTGGTGATGTACGCGCAATAGAGATGCGCCCTTCGCCAGAGTATAGATAAAAGCAGCTGGTTTTCATGTTTTTACTACTTTCAGCACGACATTTTGTGTGTTGCAATTTACCCATAAAACAGAACATATTAAGTCATGCAAATACTATCAAAAAGCAAGTGGCTAATATGTCAAAATCAAATATAGAGTGGACAGAGTTTTCTTGGAATCCAACGACGGGCTGCACAAAAATATCGCAAGGCTGCAAAAATTGTTATGCGGAGCAGATGGCAACTCGTCTGCATGCTATGGGTGCAAAAGGGTATGAAAATAATTTTAAGCTGACTTTGCACCCAGAGCGGCTAAACGAACCAGCGGGGCGCAAAAAGCCTAGCATTTACTTTGTTTGTTCTATGAGCGATTTGTTTCATGATGATGTGCCGACGGAGTATCTGGATAAAGTTTTTACAACCATCACCAACACTCCGCAGCATATTTATCAGGTGCTTAGCAAGCGACCAGAACGAATGAGTGAGTATTTTTCTAATAGAAAAACTCCGCCCAATGTTTGGCTTGGGGTTTCGGTGGAAAATAAAAAACAGGGGCTTCCGAGAATTGATATTTTGCGGGAAATTAGTGCAAGCATTCGTTTTCTTTCTATTGAGCCGCTTCTTGAGGATTTGGGAGAGCTTAATTTGCAAGGCATCCACTGGGTTATTGTTGGTGGTGAATCGGGAGCAAAAGCAAGAAGAATGGAAGAAAGCTGGGTGATAAATCTCCAAAAACAATGTAAAAAATCGGCAGTTCCCTTCTTTTTCAAGCAGTGGGGTGCGTTTTCGCCTGATGGCAAAAAATCCTCTAAATCAGCAAATGGAAAAATGCTTGATGGAAAAATTTGGCAAGAAATGCCTTCCCTGCCAAAGAATGAATTGCCATTATTTCGGTAGATTACAAAATCAGATAATCAGAGGAATAGATGGTAAAAAGTCACTACGACTGGTCAGATGCGAATAATCTGCCCTTTTTACAGTCGCACAGTTTAGAAAAACATGAAATTTTCAAAAATAGTTTTAGCAATTTTTTACGGAAAGCAGCAAGCAAACGCCCTGAGACTACGCTTACGATAGTAGATGGATTTTGCGGTGGCGGAGTTTATAAAAGCTCTGAAAATGGTGTAGAAATCCATGGCTCACCATTTATATTCTTAGAAAAAATAGGCAAGATAGAGAGTATTATTCGTGCAAAAAGAGGAGCAAATTTTCGCATCAATGCAATGTATTACTTTGTGGATAGGGATGCGAACGCTATTAAAACTCTAAAATCACAACTTTATAAAATGGGATATGGAAAATTAATAGGTGATAGAATTTTTCTATTGAGGGGAAGTTTTTCTAAGAATTTACCATTCCTGCTGAAAATGCTTGAGCAAAGAAATGGTCATTCCTTTTTTCTTTTGGATCAATATGGTTATAAGGACGCTCCATTACCGCTCATAAAGCAAATTTTTGCAAAAATTACCAATTCTCAAGTGATGCTAACATTTGCTAAAGACGCAATGATAAACTATATCGCAAACACAGATGATTTTCGCAAATGTGTAGCGTATAGCAATACAGGAAAAACACTTCTAACCGACAAGGAAATTGGAAAAACAATAAACCTGAAAAACAGCAAAAATTATTATAAATGGAGAGCGGAATTAGAAAGTAAATTACTGCACAGAATTGTCAAAATATCAGGTGCAAAAACTTGTGATTACTACTCCGTAAAATCTGCAAGCAGTCATAGAACATTTTGGTTGTTGAATTTGTTTGCATGAAATAAGTGTTATGGGAGCAGCAAAGCAAATAACACTTTATATTTGAGACATTATGCCTATTCGTCATGCAATTTGGAAAGTTGGGACTAAACCGCAAGCTCTGGTAGAGGCGAAGCTGCCTAGCGAAACTTTGCTTGAGGAAATGATTAAGGAAGCTCCCTCCATTCTTTCAGATGAGTGGATGCTTATAGGGCAGCAGGAAAATACAGGCTACGGTGGCAGAATTGATTTGCTGGCGATTGCACCTGATGGTTCGCTAATTCTTATAGAAATTAAGCGCAATAAAACTCCGCGTGATGTAGTTGCACAGGCATTAGATTATGCTAGCTGGGTTGAGAAATTACGCCCTGAAGAAATTGTTGCAATATACGGACGGTTCGCACCAAATCGTGATTTAGCTTCCGATTTTAAGGCAAGATTCAAAACCGAATTGGATGAAGAGTCGCTGAATCAAGCGCACCAAATTGTTGTGGTTGCTGCATCGCTAGATGAAAGCACAGAGCGGATTGTGCAATACTTAAGCGAGCGTGACATTGCAATCAATGTGCTTTTCTTCCAAGTTTTCAATTATGGTGGCGAGCAGTTGCTAAGTCGTGCTTGGCTTATGGATCCAGCTCATGTACAGGTTAATGTTGCTACGACTAAAGACGACCAAAGCGAGCCTTGGAACGGCGAATTTTATGTTTCTTTTGGGCATGACCTTAGCCGTTCATGGAACGAAGCAGTAAAATATGGTTTTATTAGTGCTGGTGGCGGTGAGTGGTACAGCAAAACTCTCCGTCTCTTGAAGCCAAGCGACCGTATTTGGGTAAATATCCCTAGAACTGGCTATGTTGGGGTTGGCGAGGTATCTGGATATGCAACACCTGCTGCTGAATTTAAGGTGGATACACCGCAGGGCGAACAACTTTTTATGGATATTGCTACTGAAGGAAAATACCACCGTGAGTTTATAAACGACCCGCAGAAGTCAGAGTATTTCGTTGCGGTGAAATGGATTAAAACAGTACCTGCACAGGATGCTGTTCAAGAAATCGGACTGTTTGGCAACCAAAATACAGTATGCAAACCCACCGCACCAAAATGGCGACATACAATTGAGCGTCTCAAGAATCGTTTCAAAATCTCGTGATATAATGATGTAAAAAGACGCTTGACCGCAGCTGCCAGTAGCTTATCCAATAAAGAATGAAAAAGGATATTGCAGAAACCATAATTTTTGAGCGCGAGAAACTTTATCAGGAAATCTGGGCTGAGCCAGTGATGCAGGTGGCAAAACGCTATGGCATTTCAGATGTTGGTTTGGCAAAAATTTGCAAGAAAATGAAAATTCCCCGCCCGCCTCGTGGTTATTGGGCTAAAAAATCCTATGGTGTGCCAACTGAAAAAGAAATGCTCCACCCACCCACAGCACAAACGCAAAGCATCGCCATAGTTGACCGTGAAGCCAAACATTTGGCAAAAGTTTACGACCAGCGTCGCCTGAAAAACCCAAGTATGATGAGCGAACGGCAGAAAATCCGCCGACTCAAAGTGGCTTTGCGAGATATGGAAATCGCTCGCCGCACCCGCCATTATCTGGAAGCGATGCTGGGGCTTCCTAACGCCACCGAGCCAGAGCAAGCACAGTGGCTAGAATGGGTGGCACGCTACGCCGACCATATTGACCCAACAGTTGATTATAAAATGGACACGCCGATTAGCCACAACCCCAACGCCAAGGTGCTATATAAATTCACAGCACAGGGGTTCGTTGATGATTGAAATGGCAAAAATCTTCTGATGGTTATCAGCTATTGCAAAATCAGCCCCAAAATAAATCACTTCTTCTTTGATGAACGGCGAATTCTCTTAGGCAATCGCTCTTCATCCAGTTGCAGCCCTACTTCATCATTTTTAACATCCGCAAGTTCAGCAATGCGTGAAGTCATACCGAGCAAAAAAAGCACTGTTGCATAAATTCCCAGCGAAACACCTGCATTCCCCTTTTCTACCTTGCCCAGCGTAGTGCGTGTTATCATCGCTCTTTCTGCCATAAGCGTGGTTGGAATACGGCGACGCAAGCGAGCGGTGCGAATATCATCGCCTAGCTTGGCGAGGGCTCGCTGAACTGGTAGTGGCATAGGTGGGTTGATACGCATATAATCATTTAATGTATATTAAAATGGACATTGTATAGCTTTATGTGCAAAATAATAAGCATTATGCAATAAAAACACAAACAGAATGTCAGATGTTTTTACTGTAAAAATTAGTATCACTGGCTCACCCAATGCTCTGATAAAATTTCAGCCTGTTCAAGCACGGTTTGGGTTGCTTTTTCTTCTAAATCTGGTGGGTAGCCATATTTGCGAAGGATGCGTTTTACGGTAACACGAATTTTTGCCCGAACGCCTTCTTTAACTGTCCAATCTATAGTTGTGCTGCTCTTAACCGCCTGAACTAACTCACGGGCAATTTGTCGCAGTTGGTCATCTCCAAGCACATCTTTTGCACTGCTGTTTTCGGCAAGGGCATCGTAGAACGCATCTTCGTCATCATTAAGCCCCAGCTCTTCGCCTCGGCTTTTTGCCACTTTCATTTCTTTTGCGATTTGAATAAGTTCTTCAATAATTTGGGCGGCTTCAACTAACCTGCCTTGATATTTTTTGATGGTGTTTTCCAGCATCTCGGAAAAATTCCGTGCTTGTACAACATTTTTCTTTGAGCGACTCTTAATCTCATCACGGAGCATTTTCTTGAGCATTTCTAGAGCAAGGTTCTTTTTCTCCATGCCGCGCACTTCGGCAAGAAACTCATCAGAAAGTATGGATATGTCAGGAGTTTTTAATCCTGCTGCGGCGAAAATATCTACCATTTCGGTAGATGACACTGCTCGCGACACAAGCTGTTGGACAGCAGTATCTAGCTCTTCTGCACTTTTACTGCTGCCTGTAGTTGATTTGGCAAAAGCTGTCCGAATATTTTGGAAAAAGCCCACTTCATCACGAATTTCAGTTGCTTCATCACTTGCTGCCGCTAGTGCAAATGCTTTGGAAAGGTCAAGACATGCCTGCATGAAGCGTTCTCGCCCATTTTCTTGTGAAAGCACATGCTCCATCGCAGCGGGAATAACTCGCAGCCTATCTGCTGGTGAGCCAATTATTGCAACGATGTAATCAAAACCATGAAAAACTTGCTTGGTAACTTCATATTTTTCTAACAATAATGCAATAGCATCTTCTTGTGGCACACCTGCCTCGCAGCGGTCTCTTTCCGTATAGTTTGAAAGAGCCTTTTTCAGGCTATCGGCAATACCAAGATAATCAACAATTAAGCCCGCAGGTTTGTTTTTGAATACTCGGTTCACACGGGCGATTGCCTGCATCAAACCATGCCCTTGCATGGGCTTATCAATATACATGGTGTGCATACATGGCGCATCAAACCCTGTAAGCCACATATCACGAACAATCACTAATTTTAGCGGGTCGTTTTCGTCTTTAGCACGCTTGGCTAGTTTATCACGCCCTGCTTTATTTCGCACATGTGGTTGAAAATTTTCAGGGTCACTAGCAGAACCAGTCATAACAACTTTGATAAATCCCTTATCTTCATCATCGCTATGCCAATCAGGACGCAGCCTAACGATAGCATCATAAAGCTGAACGCAGATACGGCGACTCATGCACACAATCATGCCCTTGCCACCTTCACCAACTATGGCGGCCATACCTTCACGCCGTCGTTCGAAATGTTCCACAATATCTCGGGCTATTAGCTCAACTCGTTTTTCTGCACCAACCAGAGCTTCTAACCTTGCCCACCTGCTTTTGAGTTTGTCTTTGCGGTTTAGTTCTTCACCTTCGGTTACTTCTTCAAATTCTGCGTCTAGGTGCGGTTGTTCCTCTTGGTTAAGCTCAATTTTTGCCAAACGGCTTTCATAATAAATCCGCACAGTTGCGCCATCTTCCACCGCTTGCTGGATGTCATAAGTATGGATATTTTCACCAAACACAGCGTAGGTGTCTTTATCGGAAAGCTCAATCGGTGTTCCTGTAAATCCGATAAATGAAGCCTGTGGCAAACCATCACGCATATGACGAGCAAAACCATCAATAAAATCATATTGGCTGCGGTGCGCTTCGTCCGCAATCACCACGATATTTCGCCGATCAGAAAGCAGCGGATAAGCTTCACCTTTTTCAGGGGCAAATTTTTGAATGGTGGTAAAAATCACTCCGCCAGATGCCACACTCAGCAATTCTTGCAAATGCTTTCTATCTCGAGCTTGCACAGGTGTTTGGCGTAGCAAATCCTTGCAGATAGAGAATGTGCCAAAAAGCTGGTCATCTAAATCATTGCGATCCGTAAGGATAATCAGGGTTGGGTTTTGCATCGCAGGGGCTTGCACAATTTTTCCCGCATAAAACGCCATAGATAGGCTTTTGCCCGAACCTTGCGTATGCCAAATAACCCCAGCTCGTTTATTGCCACGAGGGCTTGCTGCCTGCACAGTGCATTCCACCGCCTTATTAACCGCATGATATTGGTGATAAGCCGCAATTTTTTTGATAATTCTGCCAGAATCCACCTCAAAAACGACAAAATTCTGCACCATATCCAGCAAAATCTGCGGTGCAAACATGCCCTTAATCAAAGTTTCCAATTCCGCTGAGCCTTTGGGGGCGATAACCACCCCATCAATAGTTCGCCATGGGGCAAACCGTTCACGATTAGCGGTGAGCGAGCCTGCCCGTGCCTCAATCCCATCGGATATAACCAATAATTCGTTGGTGCGAAATAGTGAGGGAATTTCTTTTTTATAAGTCTGCAACTGGTTATACGCACCGTAAGTGGTAGTGTTTTCATTGGCGGCATTTTTAAGCTCAATCACCGCCAGTGGCAAACCATTGATAAAAATGATAATATCTGGTCTTCGGTTATTCTTATTTTCAATGATGGTAAACTGATTCACCGCCAAAAAACTATTGGCTTTGGGATTCGCAAAATCCACCAGCCATACCTTATCCCCAGCAATGCTGCCATCAGGGCGGTTATATTCCACATCCACCCCATCCACCAACAGGCGGTGAAACAAGCGGTTATCCTCCAGCAATTCAGGCGCAGCCGAGCGAGTCGCCTTGCGAAACGCATCATCTAGCGCATCCGCAGGAATTTTAGGGTTTATTCTCGCAAGTGCCGAACGCAACTCCTCTTCCAAAATCACCTGTGAATAATCATCCGCACCAGTAAGTGGGTTCACCCGTGGCAAAACGCTTCCATGTTTATAACCATAGCCCAACTCGCCCAGCCACTCTAGGGCAGCTTGTTCCACTATGTTTTCGTTGAAGCTTTGATTTCTCATGCCGCCAACTCCACTCTTACCTGTTCACGACTACTCCACAGAACTGGCTTTATGTCATAATTCAATAAGGCATCTGTGACGCTACTGGAAACATTGCGATCATTGTCATTTACGAAGGCATATGCTTTAGAGTTTTCTGGTCTTTGCTCTCTGGTATCTAGCCAATCCATAATAATAGCATCAGCACTATTCTTAACTGGATTATTTATTGTTTTAATAATTCTCTCAGGTGCGGACATTGATTTAGTAATTAAAAAATCAAATTTTCTTGCAAAACCAGACTTTCCTATAAATGAAATCTGCTCAGAGTATCTTATATTAGAAATATCAAGCCATCCCCTTACATCTTCAAAAAATAAGCTAGAAACATGCGGTTCTGCCAAATAGAACATATCATTAACGGCAAGAATTGCCTGAACAAGATTATGTTTCTTGAGTGCAAAATTATCTTGATTTGCTTTTACCTGCAAAGCATTGCTTTCATATGCAACTCCATAACCATTTAGCGTCATTTGTAATAATTTTTGTCGTTTGGGGCTATCTAGTATGCAGCCTTCTTGAGCTAGCCCACCAATTGTTGCTCCATCATCAGTTAGCAAAAAACCATCGTCATGTTTTTTTAAATAAATTTGCACATAATCATTATTCCTATCTAAGTATGGAGTAGTAATTTCTGACCATTGATTTATTTTTTTCCAGACAGTTTTATCTCTTAGCCATGTATAATAAGTGTCAAGAAGGTATTTTATATCGCTCATGAGAATAAACTCCTTTTTATGTTTGGAAGCTGAACAATATTGCAAAAGAGCATAAATTCTTCTAGGGTTTTAAACGCGTCATCAAGATTTGAAAATTTTTCATCTGGAATCTCAAAAGCCCACTTCAAACCATACCCTTCACGATATAGGTGTAAGTGACGCACTCCTATTTCTTGACCATCAGGATTGCGATGTGTTGGACCATCAAGATCAAGTCTTGCCAAACCAACAACTTTTCTACCTCTAAAATGATGGTTACGCTTAGACAAATTTATAGTATGCCTCGTATAGTTTAGCACGAATTCTTCACGCCCATTTCTAGATATGAAATTTAAATCAATAGAACCACCAAGATCAGGCAAATCTATTTCTAAATTAGCAGCTGAAATTTTTTCCATAGCAAGAAGTGCATCACCCTCAGCTTGTGTCAACAATAACTCAGCCATTTAAATCCTCCTTGATTATTTTGCCAGCATCCCCAACCCTTAATTCGCCAGAGATAAGTTTTGGCAGGATTGTGTCGCGAAGTTGGGATAGAATTTGATTTTCAACGCCACACTGTAAACGCCTATTTAATAATGGTTGCAAAATAACATCTGCTGCTTTCATAAAATCAACATCTGGCAGCAAAACCTTTGCTTGTTTTAGGTGCATACGCTGTATATGCCCCATTGTAGTAGCCTTTGACGCTGCAATCTTCTGAAACCAAGGCAGATGGTGTTCTACCCAATAATAGTGAAACCATTTTGGATTAGCTGAAGTAACCTTAAATAGATGTTGGTTAAGCGCACCTTGCCCGCCAGTCCATAATACCTGAGTTAGGCTGCCAGACCATGAAAATAAAACATCACCATCGTTTACAATATATTCTTTAGCAACATCAAGAGATGCTTTGTTACTATTATTTGTTATGCCCTGACGCAATTCTGCAATTTTTATTACTGGTAAAAAATCATCATTCTTTGCGGGATATTTTTGTAAAGCTAACCCATTCAGAAAGTTAGCGACCTCATCAAGCGATTTCACCTCCCAACCTTCGGGGATTTGACCGAGGGGGGAATTGGTGAAGCTACTCGGGAAAAGGGCGGCGATTTCTTCGGATAAGCCGCAACCCTCACCCTGACCCTCTCCCAAGGGGAGAGGGGAAGAAAGAAGGCGACCTTCCATTTTTGCCCGCCCAATCTTATTTTTTACTGGTTCAAAATCTACAAACCAGCTTTTGAACAAAGCCCTTGCGGTTTGCTCTAGCGTTTCGTTCATCTGGCGGTTTAGCTCTATTTTATCATCAAGAGCCGACAAAACCCCCGCTATGGCTTTTTGTTCGGCAAGTGGTGGTAACCCAACGGTTATATGTTCAAACGCTGATGTTGGAACTCGTTGCCTCCCAGATGAACCTGTCATTTGACTGATAGCAAATTCTCTAACCTCTGGCGAATTAACAAGATAGTAAATGAAATTGCTGTTACTAATATCAGGACGACCTCTAAAAATAATAAATTCTGTTGAGCCATGAGCTACTTCAAATTCAGTGCGTCCACTAAACATGGCAACTTTGCCATTTTCTAGACAAGGGGTTATTCTAGCAAATAATGTGTCCCCATTTTCAAATTTAGAGCCACCTCCAGAAAAAGCTCTAAGTTCAGAAAATTTCACCGTTTTCTTGCCTTGCTCTATAGCTGCCATATCAACAAAAGGATATAAAGTTTCCTTTTTTAATTTAACTTGAGGGTTTACTATCGCTGCATCTGATAGTTTTACTTTTTTCCACCCATTCATTACGCATCACCCTTTTTCTTTTGGGGTTTTCCTTTGTTCAGCTTGGTTTCTATCTGCTCTAATTTTTCTAAACTTTGCTCAAAATGCACCTCTGCGGCGGTTTTTTCTGCTAATTGCTGTTTTTTGAATTTTGCAAATTCATCATTAACATGAGCGAGGGCAGCATCGTTTGATATTTTGCCTGCATGGGTGAGAATATCCATATCGCTTAAACGCAGGAAATCGTCTAATTTCTTTATCCAATCCTGCATATACATTTTGCGTTGGTTTTTTGCTTGCAGCTCAGCAAATTCTAAATAAAAAGAAACAATGCGATTTAGCGTGTCTAGCTCTTCTTCGCTTAAATAATTTTTGGCGATTTGTGCTTCTGTGCGTTTGGGAGTTTTTCCTGCACAATGTGTCATGCCCATATTGGGCTTACTCGCATCTGCCCGCAGTTTCATAAGTTCCGCTGCGGTGTGTCCATGCGCTGCCCAGTGCATTTTGTTTTGCACTATCTTAAAGAAATTCTGCGAGGTTTCTATATTCGGGTCATAGTCAATGCTAGTGGCGTATATATCCAACACTTTTTTCCAAAATACTTTCTCGGAAGAGCGAATATCCCGAATGCGTGATAGTAATTCCTCAAAATATTTGCCATCGCCCGCTTGTTTCAAGCGTTCATCGTCCATGGTAAAGCCTTTGATTAGATATTCCCGCAAACGCCCAGTTGCCCAAATCCGAAATTGCGTGCCACGATGCGACTTTACTCGGTAACCAACGGATATGATTACATCTAGGTTATAGTAATCAACTTGGTAAGTTTTGCCGTCTGTGGCAGTTGTTGCATAATTTGCAACAACTGAATTGGGGTTTAGCTCCCCCTCTTCAAAAACATTGGAAATATGGCGAGAAATTACCGACTTATCTCTTTGAAATAATTCTGCCATTTGGTTTAGGGATAGCCAAACTGTTTCATCAACAAACCGCACTTGCACACGGGTTTGTCCATCTTCTGTCTGATAAAATAAAAAATCACCATTATTTGGTATAATAGGCAAATTGTCGCTCATAACACAAACCCCACCCGTGCTAGTTGTTTTTTAATCTCCGCATCCATCGCTTGCGACTGCTGCATTTGCTGGGCAAGCTGGGTGGTTAGGCGTGCCATTTTCTCGGCGAATGCTTCGCCGTCATCTTCTTGTTCTTCTGCGCCAACATAGCGTCCTGGAGTGAGGACATAGCCATGCTCTTTCACTTCCTCAATCTTGGTGGATTTGCAAAAACCCGCTATGTCTTGATAGCCATTTTTGAAGGCTTCGTGTTCCACTGGCTCGCCACGCCAAGCATGATAGCAATCGGCGATATATTGAATATCTTTTTGTGGGTCTAAGGCTTTGTGGGTGCGGTCTTCCATAAATCCTAGTTTGCGGGCATCTATAAACAAAATCTCCCCACGGCGATCTCGCAATTTGCCTTTTGCCACCAGCCCGTTGCTGCGGTCTTTGGCTAAAAACCATAGGCATACGGGAATTTGCGTGGAATAAAATAGCTGCCCTGGTAGTGCCACCATGCAATCTACCACATTAGTTTCAATCAGGTTTTTGCGGATTTCACCTTCGCCGCCACTGTTAGAACTCATTGAACCATTCGCCAGCACAAAACCCGCAAACCCACGAGGGCTTAAATGATGCACCATGTGCTGCACCCATGCAAAGTTGGCATTGCCAGTGGGTGGTGTGCCATATTGCCAGCGAACATCTTCCCGCAGGCGGTCACCGCCCCAATCGGAAATGTTAAAGGGTGGGTTGGCGATGATATAATCCGCCTTTAAGTCTTTATGGACATTATTGTGAAAGGTGTCTTCGTTTTTTGCGCCGATATTATTTTCTATCCCACGAATAGCGAGGTTCATTTTGCATAACCGCCATGTGGTAAAGTTGGATTCCTGCCCATAGACTGAAATATCACCCACACGCCCGCCGTGTTCTTCCACGAATTTTTCAGACTGCACGAACATACCGCCCGAACCACAGCAAGGGTCATAAATCCGCCCTTTATATGGCTCTAACATTTCCACCAGCAATTGCACCACTGATTGCGGGGTATAAAATTCACCGCCACCTTTGCCCTCAGCACTTGCAAAGCGGGAAAGGAAATATTCATAAACCCGACCGAGAGTGTCTTTACTCATACGGCGGTCATCGCCCATACCAATTTTGCTGATTAAATCTATCAACTCACCAAGGCGAGTTTTGTCTAAAGCTGGGCGGGCGTAGTCCTTAGGTAAGACACCTTTTAAGGCAGAATTTTCCGCTTCAATTGCCGTCATTGCCTCATCAATAAATTTGCCAATTTGCGGAGTTTTTGCTTGGGCTTGAATAAATTTCCAGCGTGCATCTTTTGGCACCCAAAACACATTATCCGCCAGATATTCGTCACGGTCTTCTGGATTTGCTCCAGCTTCCTTGGATAGTTCAGTGTGTTTTTCCTCAAAGGCATCTGAAATATATTTCAAAAATATAAGCCCAAGTGCAACATGCTTATATTCCGCAGGATCCATATGCCCACGCATTTTATCCGCCGTCGCCCAAAGCTGGGCTTCAAAGCCAACATTGCTGCTATTACTTGTTTGTTTTGCTGGTTTTGCCATTTTTAATCATTTCCATCTTTGATTGAGAGTTTCTTGCCTTCAAGATTGCGGTCTAAAAAATCTGTGATGGCGTTGCGAATTATCCAAGCGACAGAAACATCATTTGCTTCAGCTAATTTTGTAAGCTGCAAATGGCGTTTTTCTGGTAAAATTACAGAGGTGCGTACAACTTTGTTTTTTGCTGCGGACATAATTAATCCTTTTTGGTTATATAACATGGTGCATCATGCACCATTAATGCAAAAAGTAAAAGTTAAATTTGCAGATTAAAACGCCCGCAACCACTCCTCTAGCTTGCGCGTTGCAAATTATAGGTGAGGATGTCTTTCTTCATTTGCTCACGGCAGGTTTTTAGTGGTTCGCTTAGGTAGTTTACATATTGTGCTGATGGTTTAGATGGTTGGGGGAGTATGCGGTGCAAAGCAAAAATTTATTAAATAGAAATTCACAAGATATTTGACTTCAAGCTTGCATAGGTTATCGTGAATTTTGAGGGGGTCGAAAATCTCCGTAAACTGCGATAATTTTTTAAGTGGGCTCGTATCCAAAGCTCCGCTTCTGTACGCTTACGCGTCGGGAGTGGGCCGAACGCAATACCCGTAAGGGAAATAAGCCTGCGCCCGTTTACGGCGATTTTCGACTCCCGACACCAGTACCTCTGGTGTATCCAACAATCCGTTTGGTAAATCCGCATAGCAACCCCAGCTATGCAGATTTACCAATACCGACAAGGGAGCGTAAAAATGAGCCAAGAAAAACCCAACAATTTACTATTTGACGAGTGGTGCAAAGCCGAAAGCAATTCTCATTTTGTGCTAAATCAAGTAGCCGATGACATGCTCCACCCCAGCTACATTGAGGCTGCCAAGCAATCTTGCTAAAACTAAAAATCGCCTGTCATTTTGATGATTTTTCCAAAGAAGCACTAGACCCCGCCAACACCATGGTCGCCCCTCGTGCAATCATCTCCGCCCTGCATGATTTGGAGAACATTGTGATTGCCAACTTTGGTGCGGATGGCATCAAAAAACAAGATGACGAGCTAAACGCTTTGGCAGGAAAATAGCTTTGGCTGGCAAGGAATTAACCACCTGTAAAACAATTAAAAACACCCTTGATTGCAGGTGCAGGGTTGTTATCCATAAAAGCGGTTAAGCAACTGTTTTTATCGAGAAAATATGCAAGAGGTGATGGATAGGGCAAAGGAAAAGGTGGCTAAAATTGCTGCGCTTAATGATCGGTTTCGGCAGACATTTTGGGGTGGGCAGGTGATGATGACGCAGGGGGTTCAGGAACTTCCCGAGGAGATGCAGGCAAAATTGTTCCGTGCCGTTTCGGAATTTGATGATTTTAGCGACGACAACGACCCGCATGGTGAGCATGATTTTGGGCGAATTATGCTGAATGGGAAGGTGTTTTTCTGGAAAATGGACTATTTTGACCACAGTTTGCGCTTCGGAGCTGATGACCCATCCGACAATCGCAACACAACACGAGTGCTGACGATAATGCTGGCTAGCGAATACGGACCTAACAACGAAAATCTGGTGCGTGGCATTTCGTTTTTGCTGCTGGTTGATATGTGGCAGAACGCCAGCAAAACCGCCACTACCTCAAACATAAAACGAAACGAAATGCACTTTTTTATGCTGCCGCTGGCGAAATGGCGGGCGTAGCGTCCCCGTATAGAAACTTTTCGGGAAGGACCCAAAGTCTTAAAAAACGAAATGGTTTAGGCTTTATCCACAGGTTTCTGGCTCTCTATTTAAGGTTAGTTTTAGTTATATTTTTGGTTTTAGTTCTAGTTGCCCTATCACATCGCTAAGTTGGCGTGGTTGCCCACTTAGGCGAGGTTGGCAGGTGGCGGAATTAGGCACATCCGCTAGGGCGGTCGCTTGAGAGCTTTTCCACTTTTCTGCGGTTTTCAAGCCACCAACTTTGCCATTTTCTGCATTCTTTTTGCTAATTTCACAGACTTTTTGATAGTCTTTTTGCAAGCGTTTTTGAGTGATTATTCCTTCATCAAAAATCAGATAATCGGCAAGTTTTCGCTTTATTTTTTGCCAACGCTTAGCAGAAATTCTGAGCAATCTTGCAACTTCTTTATCATTATTTTTGATGCAACCTCCTTTTATCCACATGTGATCCATCAGCAGCCGATATGCACCTTGTTCCTCCAGAGTCAGGTTTGCGGTATCGGCAATATGGGCATCAGGATACCATTGTTGCATAGGAATTTTACTCATGACTATACCTCTTGGTATATGTTGGCGGAGGAAGCCAGAATTTAGCGTTTCGCATTTTGCTCCTCCATCCACAGGAAGAACGCAGCTTCATCAATCAACACCCGCCGACCGCAACGGCGGATGACTTTTTCAAAACCATTATCCTTGGCAAAAAAGATTAGGTGACGCAGCCCACCAGTTGGCGGCCATTGATGATGCTCATTCCATTTGGTAACAGGGATGAGGCGGGTTTGTGGTTTTGCTGATTCTATAGTTTCCATTATCATTGCTCCGTGATGTTTTGTGTAAAATCTAGCATTATTGCCAGATACGGAGCAATTTACTGCTGAATAACAATAATAATATCCGCTACACGCACCACTTGCGAGGAACATATATTTTTACCCAGCAATTACTTTTGCTTACGGGGTCTGCCAACTTTATTTTCTGGCTTGCGTGGGTCAACTTCTGCCACCCATTTGCGGACTGTTTCAGGCAGGTAATGCTGACCATCCGTTATGCCGAGATTATAAACCGCTTCGTCAGCAGCAACATCGGTAATCGTCATTTCTGGATTTAGCTTCCACAAATAGCGAGCAACCGCCTTACAGCGTTCTTTTGCGAGCTGTTCTGTGCGGGGTGCTTTCTCCTTAGTTTGTGGCATTTTCTTATCAATTTGTTCCAACCTACTGGTAATCAGTCGTAGTGCTTGCCACACATCAGCCGATTGCTCATTTTGAAAATCGTTATTTTGGCTAATGGTTGGGGTGTCATCGTCTTTGGAAAGTATCAGTTCTGCAATCATCTCAAATAGGAAATCCTGATATGTTTTTTCGTCTTTTTCCGCCCGTTCTCTTCTTTGGCGCAAATACCGATCAACCCTTTCAAGAGTCATAGAGTTAGCATCAAGCAAGATTTCTTCATGTTCTGTCATGCTAATTACCCAAAAATTTTCTGGTTCATTTTTGTAACCACGCCCGCCGTATGTACTTCAGAAAGGTGGGCATAGCGTTTGACCATGGCGAGGGTTTTATGCCCCAGTACCTCGGCGATTTCGTTGGTGGATGCACCGTTCATGGCGAGGTAACTTGCGGCACTGTGGCGTAGGTCATGAAAGCGAAAATCTTTGATGCCCGCCTTCTCAATAGCATCCAACCACGCAAATCTGCTAAGCACTGGTTTGCTAGCGTCACGGGGAGAAGGAAACACCAGCGAATTTTCCACATTTCGTTTTTGGTATAGATTTTCCATTACTTCCAACGCATGGTGTGCGAGTGGCAGAACTCGGCGTTCTTTATTTTTCGTGTCATGCAACACAATCGCTTGGCGGGTGAAATCCACCTGATGCCAATGCAGAGAAATCAGCTCGCCATGCCGTGCGCCAGTGGAAAGTGCCAGCACCACCAACGGATAAAGAAAGTCGCTGGTGGAATTTTTGCAGGCATTTAGCAATTTAACCCTCTCAGAATCATCCAAAAATCGCACTCGCCCGCGTGGTTCGGGAAGTTTTGCGATATTTTTCATTGGGTGGGCGGGCAGCCATTCCCATTCATTCACCGCAACACTAAGTGCATGACTCAACACGCCCATATAACGATTAACCGTGGCAGGTGCGCGTTGTTCCACATTGATGCCCGTTTTGATGAGTTTTTCCCGCTGTTCAAGAATCAGGGTTTTGCTTAAATCGGAAAGCAGATAAACGCCAATTTGCTGCTCCCACCACTGCAAATAATAGCCAACATCCAGCACTCGTTTTTTATTGCTGGTGTTTTGATGCTCCAAATAGCGTTTGATAAGGTCAGCAACTGTGTGCTTTTTCGCAGCCGTATTCTTAAAATATCGCCCCTCACGGATGGCAGTTTCAGTTTGTGCTGCCCAGTTTTTAGCATCAGTTTTGCGTTCAAAAGTGGCGGATTGAGTCGGAAATCCACGAATGCGAATCTTTACGCGGTAAGAAATTTTCCCGTCAGCAGTTTCCCTAGTTTCAATCGTCGCCATTCCACCCGCCTTTCCTGACAAAAGACTACAAAACATGGCAGCATTTAGCAATAGTGTAGTGAAAAAATAGTTATGATATTTGTAAATAGCCCTGAGCTATCAAATGGTTGAGGTGGATAGTATCAGTGTGGGACAGTTAATTTTATTTTGATTGGATTTTTCTCGCTCGTATTTAGCTCATTAGAATTAGAAGAATGCCAGCTGCAAGACCAATACCACCAGACCAAACTGCAAACTTAAGGGTGTTGAACTTCCCATTACATACCCTTGCCAATTCATACACATGGCGCAATTTTTCAATAACAATGTCCTGATCTTTTTTGCGTAGCACATCTGCAAGATAGTCGTTGCATGTTTCATGCTCTGCAATGCTTGCAAAATAAACAATGCCCTTCTTTGATCCTTTTAATCTAGGAATGATGGTCAAAAGAGAAAAGAATATGCAGACAGAAAGACCGATTATTGCAATCAATGTGAGTATATCGGCCGAACGCCATTCGGCTGCTTTGATTGACCAGAAAACCGTAAATATCTTTTGAGTGTTCATCCATGCAAGAAACGCGGATGCGAACGCTATGTACCATTGAGCCTTATTATCTGCGATGCTGATAAATTCACGAATGTATTTGTGAGTTTCACACGCAAATTGCCACTGAATTTTGTCGGTGGGTTGAAAGGGAGAATGCGATAGCTTTGCGTCTTGGGGCGCATCGGTGTTAACCGCACCCGACACTATGTTAGCTGGCTGATCTAAACCTGGCAGTGATATTTCTTCGCCTGTTGTTGTTTGTGTGTTTTGTGTGCTCATATTAGTTTTGCCCACCTCCCAGTATACATGTAAATTGGATAGGGTGAGCCATTCGCTCTATATGTCCATCCGCTATTGATTGGAAGAACTTGCATATATTGGATTTGCCAGTCAATTGGCAGCTTTTGCTTTGCAAATTCTCCCATGATAATTTGATCTTCTTTGGCAAACTTCAGCATTTTAGAGGCAAAGTTAGCGGTTGTGCCAATAGCGGCGTGCGATGAAAACCTACGAGCAGCACCAATTCTAGCAATGGTTATGTTGCCATAATCCATGGACACTCTGAACTGAATTTCAGGAGAATTACTGGCTTTAATGACAGGGTTTATCAGATGAAATGTTGCCGCCTGCATTGTAAGCGCACAACTAACAGCTTTTTGCACAGATGAAGTTCCAGTCGTACCTGCATCATCTGCAAAATAAACCATCAAGCCATCGCCAGTATTTTTCTCAACCGTTCCGCCATGTTCTTCGGCCACTCTAATCATCTCGCTAAAAAACAGGGCAAGTACACGCAACATTAAATCCTGCTCGACTGGTGTGTCCATAGGGCGGTTTGAGAATCCGCAAATGTCTATAAACATTACGCACGCTGATAATCTTCTGCCTTCGCCAATCGTTAGTGGACTTGTAGATTCAGGATCAGGAAAATCTCTTCCGTCTTTTGTAAATGGACGGAGCTGTAAGCGTTGCACCATATTAGCAACGCGCTCTCTTTGTTGTTGCCAGTAGTCTGAACTTAAACCATTAAAATTAGCGTTTGCCACTTAGCATCCCATTTTTTGTTATGAGATCACCATCCCATAGAACTTTATTTAAGTCATGTAGTTTGTAGCATTTCGCCACCTGTTGTTTTGAACTGTCCCAGAATTGTCCCACGGGGGATTTTCGCTACCCGAAAGGGGGGTGGCGGAGGACATAACCTACACCGTTTTAGTGTCTCCGATATAGCAAATCCAACGCTTTTGAAAAGCAAAACAACTGATTAGTTGTTCAAAGTATGCACCGTCTCTACCAGTAGAATCATTGAAGTAGTTAGGCGGCAACGGCAAGCGTAATTCCATCATTCTGGCAAAGGACCATACCGTCATAATGCTTGTCATCGACTTCTTTCACGAAGTCCAATACCAAGCTAACGCTTTCGGCCATTTCTGCGGCATCAAGGCCAGAACCTACAAGAAACCCATCGACACCACCGTGAGAGCCGAAATTTATCACTCTGAATGTCGCATGCTGCAAAGCCATATTGATTTTGCAATCATCTACAGCTTTCTTCCATCTTTTTTCAAAATTATTTTCATGCGGATGCTTGAACCCTAAGAAAGCCTCCATCAGTTTTCGAGAGCAGTTCATCAAGCTGTAAAGCCTGTCGAATGCCAGCGCATCTCCGTTTCCTATCTCTTTGGCTGCGGCATAAATCTGGGAGAAAAGGTAATTATACTCTGAGAAGTATTTTGTTTTTGTTTCTTCCATTTCAACGATCTTAGAAAACCCAAGATCGCTATCCGGGTTGGTAAAGCGGTGGACTTCATAGTGGCCGTAAGCTGGACCACGAAAATGCCGCATCAGCAGTACAAAAAACGAATGGCTGTGCGTCATTAAGAAAAGCTGGCTGACCTGAGATTCAAGCGACCTGACTAGACCATAGATGAAATAGCAGGCCGTCGCATCGAGACTCGATATTGGATCATCGATAACGATAATGCTTTCTGCCAGGTTGAATGCTTCCTGTCGCAGTGAGGCGATAAAATGCGCAAACGCGATAGCGGTTTTTTCCCCTTCGCTAAGGCGTTTTGCCGCAGCACCTCCGCGTTTTAGCATATAAGCTTGTTGCTTGGCATCATAGTCGAGCTTGATGTGCGTATGCCCCATCTGGCGCAGCAAATTGTTGATGAATTCTGCTGCCTGGTGCGAACTGCTAATTTGCCCTTTGAGCGTTGTTCGTTGCCCTACTTTTTCTTTCAAGGATGCGGCTGCTTGGGCGTGAGTTTCCTGTGCTTTTTGCGAAGCCTCCGCACGCGCTACATAATCATCCTTCTGCTGTAAGGCCAAATGCAATTCGATCTCTCGCTGCGCCGCTTTTTTCGTGGCACCAAAATTTTGCAGGTATTCGTTATGCTTGGCGCGCACCTTGTTAATTTCTGCGACAGCAGACTGATGCGCATTCACCAATTCATCCCAGGTTTGCGCACCAATATTGTCGCATTCCGCCTTATAGTCGGCGTATAAATCTTTTTCCTTTGCTTCAATCGCTACCGACAATTTCTTTACCGCATCATGAATCTGCATCCGTTGCTTTTTCAGGGTTGTGAGGGCCGCGCTATTTTCGGTGGCGAAATCCTCCGCGAGCTGGGTATTTTCTACTTTGTCATCCAGCGAATTCACTAGCTGCGTTAACTCGGCTGTTTTCGTCTGCAGCTTTGCTACGAATTGCTTTTGGCTATCATCAAAGAATTTCTTTAGGTCGGATAAGCGATCTTCCGTTAGTGTCGGCTGTTTGCAAAATTTGCATTCGCCTGATTCATGGTGATGCTTCAACCCTTCTTCGACCCATTTTTTGAGCGCAGGACTTTGCATCAATTCGTCAATCGTAATGGTCGGCGTGAGTTTTTCTTCCAGCAAGCTCTTCACCGATTCGCTAAGAATTTTCAAATTCAGCGGCCGCGGCGAATATTGGGGGGCTTCCGATCCTGCCGAGCTGGCATTGGCTATGGCGATTTTTGCCTTGTATTCTTCATCCGATAAATCGGTCGCGGCCAATTTGCCATCGACTATTTCCTGCAAATCTTTGCCGAGCTGGGTTTTCTGATATTGGCTTTGCGGATATCCCAGTGCATTGCGTATGATTTTAGAATGATTGATTAGCAGCTGGTCTAAGTTATTTGCCGTTTTACCTACGTTAGCTTCATATTCCGGCACATCCTTTTCCAACTGCCCGATATCCTTATCCAGCGTGTTGATCGAATTCTGAATTTCGATATCCACTTTGCCAAGCCACAATAGGTTGGTCGCGTGGCCACCATCCCAAAAGAGATTATTTTTGATGTAGTAGGTATTAAAGACTTTGATGCGCCCAGCAATAGCGTTTAGATCGGAAGTTTTGCTCTGGCTTGTGGTAATTTCCATCGAAGGCGGCTTTGCGAAATCTGTAGGAAACTTGCCGTCTTCAAAACACTGGAAGAAATGGGAAAGCGTCGTTTTCCCTGAACCATTTTTTCCGTAAAACAGATTATTCTTCCGAAATTCAGGCAGCCCGATCGACCACGAAAAATTTTCGAAGGAGCCGAAGTCTTTTAGTACATTTATCTTTTTTACGAATGCCCCTGCCATGCCAATCCATCGCTGTTAATAGTGTAATCATAGTATAAAAGCTGCATAATTCCATCAAATTAGATGCTAACATGATGATTTGATTCCCAGATCATCTCTACACCAAGCAATATGTTTTGATTATAAAAAAGTGCGCCGAAATTTCTTCCGACGCACCTTTGAATAACTAAATCCGCAGCACTGGTGCCGGGAGTTAGAATCGCCTAAACACGGGCGCAGGTTTATTCCTTCCTTTCGGAAGTGTTTTATTCACCCACTCCCGACGCATACGCGTGCGGAAGTAGGGCTTGCTGAAACGAGCCTACAAATAATCGCTGTGTTTAGGGGATTCTAGCCCCCTCAGAAGATAAGATACGGCTTCAAGCCTTTGATGTCAAAACATTCGCCAGTTAGGCAGCGACATTTTCGGTCACAAAAATTTGTGACATTGTTTGTGCAAGGTGAATTTGCTGATGATTGATTTCTTGCTTACGAAGTTGCACCAATACATCACGCATGGCTTCTGTTAGGGCAAACTTCAGATCATGCTCTGTGAGCGCCTTCCCTCCGACATCGAGATGTAATTTCCCTTCGGCTAAGGATTCGATTTTACATAAAAGCACTTCACTCAGATGATTAAGTTCGTATGGGCTTAACCCACCAAAATGCTCGCTAAACTTGAGATAATTTCCAATCATATGCTGCTCCTTGTGGTAAGATGTTGTTCCCCTCTAGCAGGGAGCCACATAATACGCCCCAACGTCTTTGGTTGCAATTATATCATTGTGTTCCCTCTTGAGTTGAATCAACGTAAACCCTTGATCGTGTCAAATCGAGACCTCGTTCTGCTTCTTTTACTCTTCGTTCTGCAATTTCAACATGCGCCTCACGCATGGTTTTTATCAATATGTCTTTCAAGTTAATTGCCGTTAGCTGGTCTATTTTGGCAGAGTGAACTAATTCATGTTCGTTGAAATGTGTGCAAAAAATTTTACTGAAATAATCCAGCTCAAACGGACTTAGCCGTTCAAATGCCTCTATAAAACTCAGGAATCCTTCATCTTTCATATACTAATTCTTTTCTTGCCGATGTGATAATCCGCCATGCACCTGTCACAGCCAACCAACCGAGAATGGCGGCGACAATAATATCTGGCCAGCTGGTATTGGAGGCAAACACACCAGCGGCAGCGATCATTACCGCTATGTTGCCGATGGCATCGTTACGGCTGCAAATCCACACGGATTCACGATTGCTATCGCCTCCACGGTATTTGTAAAGTAGTACGGCACAGCCGACATTGACCGCCAGTGCAACAACGCTAATAGCGGCCATAATGAAGGGTTCTGGCAGTTCTGGCTGTAGCGCGTGGTGCAACGTCTCAAAGGCCACCCATAGCCCCACCAAGCCCAAAGAAACGCCCTTAAACATCGAGGCTTTGGCTTTCTGGCGTAGCGATAAATTCAGCACATAGAGGCTGATGCCGTAATTGGCGGCATCGGAAAAAAAATCCGCGCTATTGGCCAGCAGCGAAACGGAATGCGCGGCATAGCTCGCGATCATCTGCACAACGAACATCACCGCGTTGGCAATCAAACATATCCACAACACTTTACGATAAGCTGTGGATTGCTCTGTTTTTGCATCGCAATGATCGTGGCAGGAACTCATAGCTGATCTCTTTAATTAAGAATGCCGCATCTCTCCCACTATTTGTCCGATGAAAATGTGTGGATGTACCCATGCTGTTTATCAAAAAAAGCGTTAGTTGCCAGCGATGTAAAAACAATTACTGTAAAAAAGTAAGCGTATCTTAACATGCGGATTCTGAGTGGTGGATTTGTGTGCTGCATAATCTCCCTCATAATTGTTGTGTATGTATGCTCATTTCTTTTCATCTTTATGTTCGTGGCCATCGCCTTCTTTATGCTCATGTTCGGCTTCTTTTTTTGCTTTTTTGTCTTTGTGTTCACTCTCTTTGTGGTCGTGCTTTTCCACTTTTTTTCTATCTTCGGTTTTATGTTCACCGGCAATAGCGGGGGAGGCAGCGCCCAGCACTAGTACCAGGGCGGATGCTGTAACGAGGGATTTAAGGTTGGTCATAGAGGTTTCCTTTTGCGTTTGGTTAGTGATGAAGATGGTGATTGGTTGGTTCTTTGAAATCTTGCTCATCCCGATGGAACAGGCGGTAGAGTGCCGGAAGCACCAGCAGGGTAAGCAAGGTCGAGGAAATAATGCCGCCAATGACGACGGTGGCCAAAGGCCGCTGCACTTCCGAGCCTGCACCAACATTAAGTGCCATTGGAACGAAGCCTAGCGATGCTACCAGTGCCGTCATCAAAACTGGGCGGAGGCGGGTTAATGCGCCTTCGATAATGGCCTGGTCAATAGGCAAGCCTTCATCCAGCAGTTTGCGGATAAAGGATACCATCACCACGCCATTCAGCACGGCTACGCCAGAAAGCGCGATAAAGCCGACACCCGCCGAGATGGAAAGCGGAATATCGCGCAGTGCCAGAGCCATCACTCCGCCTGTCAATGCTAGCGGTACGCCAGAGAACACAATCAGCGCATCGCGGGTGGAACCAAACAGCGTGAATAACAGGCCGAAGATAAGCAGCAATGCCATCGGTACGACGATTTGCAGCCGCTTACTGGCTGAAATCAGCTGCTCGAAGGTGCCGCCATATTCCACCCAGTAACCTGCTGGCATTTCCACCTTGTCGCGCACAGATTGCTGTAGTTCAGTTACGAAAGAGCCAAGATCACGACCGCGCACGTTGGCCGTAACGACCACGCGGCGTTTTCCATTCTCGCGGCTGATCTGGTTCGGACCTGGTGCAATCTTGATGCTGGCCACTTCCGAAAGCGGCACATAACCGAACGGGTGTGGATCATCGGATGCCGCCACTGGCAACGGAATGGGAAGGCGTTTCAAGGCTTCCATGTCGGTGCGTAGGACTTCGGGCAAGCGAACTACCAAATCAAATCGGCGGTCGCCTTCAAAGATTTGGCCGACAGCTTTACCGCCCATCGCCACTTCCACCACATCCTGCACATCGGCGACATTCATGCCATAACGGTCAAGCGCGTCGCGGTCGGGGTGGATGCTGAGGACAGGCAAGCCTGTGATCTGCTCGGTCTTGGTATCCGCTGCACCTGGAATCGCACTGATAACGGCTTCAATTTTTTCCCCTGTTTCCAAAAGCACATTGAGATCATCACCGTAAACTTTCACGGCGACATCGCTACGCACACCAGAAATCAGCTCGTTAAAGC